>Ga0302130_1000033_pt1 | contig 117610 bp, 104 predicted proteins | sample CB9_surface_MG_FD_203117 | JGI IMG/M metagenome (GOLD analysis project Ga0302130, IMG submission 203117) | Marine microbial communities from Western Arctic Ocean, Canada - CB9_surface | ecosystem: Environmental > Aquatic > Marine > Oceanic | place: Canada: Western Arctic Ocean | collected... | reverse complement strand
CAGACACAAACATACACACGCCAAAAATAATGAAAAAAGAGTGCCAGGTGGAGAGATTTTTGCAGAAGAAGGCGAAGCAAAGTGTATCCCTCCGTCTAAATAGCATAAATACCTCCCCTACCCCCCCCTCTTCCCCTCCCGCTCTCCGTCCGGGACGTACTCCGGCGCCGCGTCTATTCCTCCACCAGGCTCCACCCACTCCAGGTACCGCCAGTACAAATAATCCACGGCGGCGACGGCGGCGAAGAGAGGCCCGGCGCACCCGCCGCAATTTTTCAGTCGTACAAACCGGCCAAACCTCGAGTCCCTCGTTCCGCGCGCCCGTCCGTAAACAACCTCCACCCGCTCCGCGACGTCGTCCCAGCTGTACATGGCGCGCACGCGTTCGTGGATTGAAATGGGGGACAGGTTGTTTGTTTGCGCAGAACAAGGGACACCATGTTGTGTCTTTTCCTTTCCCCTGGAACCCTTTGCTTTGGACCTGCTTTTAGAAAGGACCTCCTTCTTCTCCTCGCCCCGCGCGCCGTTCAGCGCTTTAATCGCGCCCGCCAGCGCCTCCACCAGCGACCGTGGGTCCGGTTCCGCTAGGAACAGCAGGTCGGGCGGGAGCACCTCGGGCACCCCACCCACCTTGGTCGCCACGACAAGGCACCCAGCGCACGCGGCTTCCAAAATGGCGATACAGAAGGATTCGGTCAAGGAACAGTTTAGGAAAATCCGCGCGCGTTTCAACACGCTCGCGATGTTTCCGTGCGGCTTGCGGTCCGGAAAACAAAGCGTCAGTCCATTTTTTGGGCGTGTATTGGACGTGTATTGGACGATGGCCTGGTCAACAGGGAGGGTAATCGGTCGGAACAGTCCCTACGCGAAAGGTCCGAACCGTCACAGGCGCGTTAGAGGTAAAACAGTGTGTCGGATTTGGGAAATTATGCACGTACCACCGCGCCCAACAGCGTGACCCTTTTTGTCAAGCCGTGCTCCTTCACGATTGTCTCCAGCACGCCGCGCATCGGTCCGTCCCCCGCGATTAGGAAATCCACCTCGGGAAACGCGGCGCACGCATTTGGAATCACTGTGGTTGTTACACGAAAAGTGGTTAACGTCGCGTATATCGCGCCGTGTGGACAACAGTCACCAGCGTTAGAGATAAAAAGTGTCAGTCCTTGTATGGGCAAACATCGTGTGGCGGATTTGGGAAACGCGCGACGCGTACCCGCGGCTAACAAGTGCACGCCCTTGCGGCGCGCCAGCCGAGCGGTCACCGCGACGACCACGCGGTTGGAGTTGGATCCCGGCGGCACGTCATCCGGCTTGAATCGTACATGGTCCACCGCGTTGGGCACCACGGAGACGCGTTTCGGCGGGATCCCCGACCGCAGCACCGTGTTTTCCTTGGCGACGTGCGACACGCAGATCACGTGGTTGCAATCCGCGAGCGTGAGCACCAGCAGTTTATTCATGTGAATCGCGCTCGTGTCGCTGAACCCGAAAAGCGAGTGGTCCGTGAACACGCACTTGTACCCCATCGTTCGGGCGTGGAATATCGCTTCGTGGCCCATCACGGAAAAAGTCTGGTGCGCATGCACCAGGGTTATTTTCTCACGGAGCATTATTTGTCTCTGTAACTTGAAATTACCGAAAAGGTCCGGACACGTACACCCGGCGTACACCGGCACGCGAAAGGCGTAGTACACTTTCAAGCCGTTGGTCATGTACCGCACGCCGCACCGGTTTCCGTACGCGTGCGTTAACACGGTGACCCGATGGCCGCGTTCCAACAGACGCTGCGCCAAGGAAAACATGTGAACCTCCACTCCACCAAGGTTGGGGAGGAAAAAGTCGGAAACCATCAAGATGGAGTGGCGGTTTTTTTGGGTTTCGGTTTGTTTTCGCGCAGAAACGGACGGACCGTTCGGAGCGCCGTCTTTTGCCGTTGTATTCATGGCTTCCTCCTCAAAGAGCCCCTCAAATTCGTCATCGCCGCCACAATTCTCCTTGCCGTCCCGTCCCCTCCACCAGCCGTGCCCGCTCGCGGGGCCGGGGAGGCACCTAAAGGAGTCGCTATTGTCGTCGGTTTGGCTTTTTGAATTTTCGTCGTCGTCGTCCCCGTCCTCCTCCGAAAACAGCGCGGCGTGGGCGCTTCGGTACACTTGTTTAATAATCGGCAAGCCCGGCCGCAACGCGGGAAACACGAGTGCGACGCGACGGTTTTGGGGGGTTGTCAACGAGTTGCTTTGCTTTTCCGTAGGCGTCGTACAGCCCTTTTCTGTATGCATCGTATCACCAAAACTGTTCGCCGAAACGTGTTCGCCGTGGTCGTCGCCGTCGCCAAAAAACCGAAAACACAGAACCACGCAAACGCCCTTCGCCCCGAGCGCTTCGTTCACCACGATTGACTTCAGTCGGTCCACGTCGAGGAACTTTGTTTTTCTTTTTTTGCGAAGCGGCACAAGGGAATGGCTTGACAAGCGCACGCCCACGTGTCGCATCACCACAAGGGACTCGGCGACCACGGTGTTGGCCATGATGCGCGTCGCGATTGCGAACGCGGCAACTGCGAACCACGCTAATTTCGTTTCGCGAAATTTTCCAATCCACCCATCGCCGGCGCCGTCTCGTTTCGTCGCGACCGTCCACTCGGTTGCTGCTAAAGCTACTGCGAGGACGCACCACGCGGGTGCGTATGAGCTCAAAACAACAGCTCGTACACTGCGCGTCACTCTGTACTCCGTGGTGTAAGCGTCCACGACGCGCTCGGTTAACGTCGCGCCGCGATGGGTGACGACGAGGATTTTTTTTCTTGAAATCTCTTTTTTGCCATCCCCCGCATCGTGTTCGCCGGGGAGGCCACCACCTTTATCCTCGGAGTCGTCCGCCCGCGAGGGTGCGGCGTCGTGCGCGCGCGATGCACGCGCAGAACGCGAAGACGCCATCGCGGACCCGCAGACCGCACGCGCACGCGCCCCCGCGCAACACAGACTGTCTCGACGAGAGCTTTTTCTTAACGAAAATCGGCGGACGAAACGAAAAGCAGAAGCAGCAGACACCATCTTCCTCCTTCGCCAGATCTTCCATCGCCTTCGGGTGTGGACTCACGCGCGGCGGCATGGCGTCTGACCCCGAGCCCTCGCTCGCCTCCCTTGCGATGGAGGCTTTCGTGGACGACGACTTCGCTTGTGCTTTCGAGTTGTACACCAAGGTCGTGGAGGCATCCCCCGAAAACGCGTCGTCCTGGATCCACCGGTCCGCGACGCTTCTGAAACTTGCGCGACCCACTGAAGCGTTGGAAGACGCCAAACAAGCCGTGGCGCTGGCGCCTGGCAACGCAAAAGCGCACATGCGGAAAGGCATGGCGTTGTTCGAGCTAGGCAGGACAAACGATGCCAGGCAGAGCTTTTTGAAAGCACGGGAACTAGACCCGATGCCAAGACAGCTGCTGCAGTGGCTCGGGAAATGCGGGGAGGGCGAAATTTCCGCGAGTGACGATGACGAAAAGAAACCAGACGCGAGCGACACGAAACCGGTCACGTACGCGCACCAGTGGTACCAGTCCACGACACACGTCACGTTGGAGATCATGGCCCGTAACATCGACGCGAAGGATTGCTTGTTTGACGTGACGAAAGATTCCGTTTCTGTGAAAATCGCGTCGTCGCGATTCGCGCTTTCGTTGACCCTTTTCGGCGAAATCGATCCAGCGCGGTGTACGTTTTCCGCGGCGCCGTCAAAGCTGGAGTGCAGGTTAATGAAAAGCGAACCTGTTCAGTGGACGGGTTTGACGATTGGTGAACGGAACGGGGCGACACAGCCTTTGAACTTTTCCGATCCATCGAAACCAGGGGGCGACGCGTACCCGTCCTCGAAAGCGGGATACGCGACCAAAAAAACCACGGATTGGGACAAGCTTGAAAGCGAATTAACGAAAGAGGAGGAGGAGGAGAAACCGGAAGGGGATGCCGCGTTGAACAAGCTTTTCCGTGACATTTACGGCAAAGCGGACGAGGAAACAAGACGCGCGATGAACAAGTCGTTCCAGGAAAGCGGCGGGACGGTTTTGAGCACGAACTGGTCGGAAATCGGCGCCAAGAAAACGGAAGTGCAAGCGCCGACCGGGATGGAGGAGAAGAAGTACGAGCTGTGATGAAACTTTTCGTGGAGCAGCGTGTGGTAGTTGTATGTGTCCGCAGTTAGTAGTATACTGTGTCCGCAGCAGTGATGTATTGGCATCACAAGTCAACTGGTAATGTGCAGCAGTAGTGATACGTTGCTGTCACACGTCAACGTAAGTCATCTTAACTCGGCAAACACTGGGAGTAGTATTCGTCCACCTCGACGCAGGTATCTTCCGCCTCCGCGCAACAGCTTCCACCCGCCGCGAACTCGGCGCCGCCGCACTGGCCGTAAGTATCGGCGCAAACTGAACACGCCGCGTACCACTTGTTTTTGCGAACGCACTGAGTGCGCGCGCCGCAGCACGTCGCGGTTACGTAGGGTTTCGATTCGTCGTCCCCGACGAACCCGCCGCACTGCTCGTGAACTGAAACGCACTCGCCCTTGCGCTCGGCTTTCCAGAAATTGTCCCCGTTCGCCGCGTCCGCGCGTTTGAGTTTGCCGGTTTGCGAAACCCGGGCGAAGGAATCGGAAAGCAAACTGATTGGTTCAAGTTTCGAAAACGGCACGCACTCGTGGTACCCAGCAGTACGTATGACGCACTCGGAACCGGCGCGGCAGCAGTCTGGATTTCCAGCTGTGTCGCTGTTGCCGTCGAACTCGCCGCCGCACTGTTTTCCAAACGCCGCGCATTCCGAAGGATCGCACTGCGCGAAGTATTCGTTTGTGCGAACGCAAGGCGCGTTGCCTTCGCAGCACGTTGGCCCGGTCCACCCGACCGTGCCGCCGCACTGCGCGAACGCGGGTGCGCATACAATATTTTGCGCGTCCTTTCCTTGATTGATTTCAGTGCGCCACTCCTGGATAACTTCGGGCGGCACTTTCGTTTTCGGGGGTACCTTGGCGCCGTCGATTGGGGTGCACTGAAGAAAAGCACAAGCGTTCGATCCGTTTTTGCACGGCGACGTGACGGGAATTTCGGCGCAGTAGTTTCCTCGGCGGCAACACTTGGACCCGTTAAACGGTACGTCCACGACAATGGAGTTCGTGTCATCCAGTTTTTCACTTGAAACGCTGTTCCACTCGGAACGGGTAGCAAGCCGCGCCGCCACGGTGCCTCCGCACTGGTCGAAAGCCTTGCCACACCCGAAGCTTTCGCCTCGGGAAGACGGGGACGCCTCGGCGTACATCCCAGGACACGCAGTGCCGACTTGTGTCCCACCCAGCACGAACACCCCGCACGGGTCTTTCTCGCAGAACGCGAACCAGTCCCGGACCTGGTCTTGCTGGTTGTCCAGGTGCCACCGCCAATCCACGGCAACGGCCGGAACCGGGCCGCACAGTTTCGGGTTGTCCTCCGCGTTGAACGAGAGCAACCTTGTTAGGCGCTGGCCTAGCTCAGGGGGAATTGGGCCGTAAAAGTCGTTATCGTCCAGCCAAAGCACGCGTAAATTGGGTAAATACGACAGCTCAGGTGGTATCAAACCAGTCAGCCGGTTATCCTCGAGTTTCACTTGAAGCAACTCGCTCATGAGCGCCCACGGCTTCGTCGGTAAAACGCCGCCCAAATTGTTGTGCGACAAATCCAGCTCGGTGAGTTTCGGGAAACAGTCCCCGAGCCATTCCGGCAGTGGGCCGGTCATCCGCCCGCCGTCGATGTCGAGCTCGCGTAAGTGCGACAACGGACACAGAAACGTGAGCAACGACTCGAACGTTCCTTCGATGTTCAAATCACTGAGGTGGATGTTTGTCACGGCGTAGTAGGTTTCCTTTTTTTCTTTTCTTTTGCGTCTGTTCGGAGAGGTGTCTAAACTCCCGTCGTCAAACGCAGACACCGCCGCGTTCTCAGGCCGTGACGCCTCGGCGTCGCGCTCGCGTTTGGGTAAAACGCGACACGCGACGTAGTGCCACGCGCCCCACGAGTCGGACGCGCCTGCGGTGGGGCCGCACGGGTCGCACTGTGTGTCGTCGCAAACCCAAGTGTCCAGGAGGTAGCCCAGCCCTCGCTCGGTCAACTCGCGCTTCAGCGCGAGCAACTTCCGCGTTTCCGACGGGAACGTCAGGGCTGTGGCGGGGGAGAGGAAGGCGAGCGCGCTTGTTACCGCTAACGCGAGCGCGAGTAGCCGCGCGCGCGGAGAACGGGAGGCGCGCATGGTGCGATGACGACCTGCAGTTCCTACGCAGGCGCTAAAACGCGGAACCGTGACGTCGACCCGAAAACGCAAGGTTCGACGGCTCCCAGGTGTGCGTCCAAGGGAACGCCCACCCTCGGTTTTCCACGGGGATATTTCAAACAGACGTGAGGCGGCGGCAGGCGCGGTTCGTCGTGTCAAGGAACGTCCGAGAAAAAGCACTTGGGACCACGGGACGAAAGAACGATACGATAACTACGAAAAAAGAAAGAGGAGACGAAAGTTGGAATTTATGAGAAAGTTTCACCTGCGTCTCCTTCACGTGGATCCCGAAAAGGTCGCGCCCTCGCCTCCTGCTCCCTCGCCACACACCACCGCACGTTTAGAAACAAATCGTATCCAGCATCGTCCCCAGCGTCTGCACGATGTTGTCGCTCATGAGTTTCCGCACGTTTTCGGAAAGGTGTTTCTTGGCGTCTTGGCGTCCCACGTTCTTCACCATCAGTTCCTTCGCGGTGAGTTGGTCCTCTTCGATGACTGCTTTTTCGTACCGGTCCGCCAGGCGTTTCAGCTCCAGCACCACCTTCTCGTTTTCCTTGTCGTGCTTCCCAAAGTCCGTGACTCTCAGCCCCTGCGACCACTTGTTTTTGTTCAGGTTGAGTAACATTTTCTCCTCCAGCGTGTTTTTGCGATACGAAATGTTGATGCTGTAGTAATGCCGGTTCAGCCCGTGAATCAAGGCTTGAATCGAGGGTTTGTTCAGGTGACCCAAGTTACTCGTCGTCTGTCTCGGTTCCTGGCCAAGCATGATCGTCTGCGGGTTGATTAACCGAAACGCGTCGATCACGACCTTGCCTTTCACGCTCTGCACCGGGTCGATCACGATCGACACTAACCGCGGATTGAGCTGCTCAAACGCCTGCTGCGTGTTGATATCAACCCCCGAAAGCCAGCACCCGAACCCGGGGTGTGAGTGGTACCACCCCACCACCATCTCTTCTCGTCCAGTTTGCTTCAGCATATCCAGCATCTTGGTCTGGAAAACAGGGTCAACGGCCTCGACGCTGACCCCCGTGCCGCTTTGCGGCATCGCGAAAACGTCAACCACCTTCACCGTGTACTCGTCCACGAAACTCCCGAGCATCAACCCCATGACCTCCATGGGGACGCCGGCGCGGCCTGGTTCAGAAAGAGGAAGGGAAGGAAAGCGGAGAGAAGGTCAGAGAGATGGAGATGGAGACTGGAGAAGGAGATGGAAAATCAATCCAGATTCTTTTTGCTTTTGAGAAAAAATCCGGCGACAAACCCGAACGTTTAAAAACCCGACGTGACGTCCCGATCGGGGCTTCCTTTGGACGGGGTTGGTACCGAGACACGTCGGTTGTTTCGAAGCGTCCAACGTTCGCGGGTCGGGCTTTGCGTTTCCAAGTTTCTTCGTGTCCGATCGCGCGGGTTCGTCGCACGCGGTCCTCGAACCGCACACCTGCTGTCAAGAACACGTACCGTGCTTCAACATCTTGAGCAACGCCAACGAAGAGATCTGGACGTTCTCCGCGGTATCAACCTGGGGTGTGTCCCCGGATGAAGCCGGAGGGCCACCTCCCATCATGCCCCCACGGCCCATCATGCCGGGCATGTTCATCGTTGCCGAAACACCAACGCGACGTCAAGGGGTGCGCCGCGAAGTGTGCATTGCCCAGATCTGGGCGGTGAAAAAACTCTGTGGGTGGGAAAAAAAGACGGTGCCCAAAAGCAAGATTCGTCCCCACTTGCTCTTTCTCTCAAACGGTCCGAAACGCCATCTTCGTGGCACAACCGCGCGCCCACTTCACGATGTCTCGCCGCGCCGGCCTCGGCGTGCTTGAGCCAGATATGGGTGCCGCCGCTCGAGAGGTGCGGCCGACTTGTACCCCGCTTGCCGTGCCCCGCCGATGAAGAGTCTCGGCACGCGAGCATTTCTTTTCTCGTGACATTTGTGTCGCAAATCTCGACACGACGTTGACCACCCTTCCCCCCCACATCGACCTTTCCTCCTTTTCCTCCCCCCCCCCAGAACGAACGCCGCGAGCGCAGACGTCGCGAGTATCGCCCTCCCATGTGGGACACGGATGCGCACGGCAAACCCGCGGGAAGGTTCGCGAGGGTTCCTGAAGCGATGGGTGGTGGTAAGTATTTCCCATTTAACACATTCCGCAGACTGATTGCGCATACAGGACTGACTTTTCTTTTTAAAATCTCAGATACGGAAACGAGACGCGTGTTGGTTTCGAGCAACGCCAACGCCCGGTCTGTTTCTGACTCGCACCTGACAGACGCGTGGCGCAAGATGCGCGTGGCGTGTGCGATGAAGCGCGCGCACCACCAACAGGAAGGCGCCGCGGTGCTTGATGCGTTCGTTGCGGTTGAGCGCGCTAGGGAAACATCGGGTGAGGCGAAGAAACCTGGAACGATGGGAAAGTGTTCAGTGACCCCCGCTGAATTCAAAAAAGTGTGGTGGGCGTTGGGGGTGCGGGACATGACCGATGCGGAAGTCAAGGCGGTTTTCGGAAAAGTGGGCTTCGATAACCACGGGCAAATGCCGTACGAGGTGTTCGTGAAGTGGTTGATTTTGAAACAAAGCCGAGTTTTGGGGAAGGAGGAGGTAAAAAAAGGCCCGTTCGCGGACGCCGACGACGCGCAATTTTTCGGGAAAATAACAACCCCGCGAAGCGTCGGCGCAACGCAGACGCCGAGCGACTGGCTCGAAAAAGGCGGTGCCATCGCGGTCCGGTCGATGCAGGCACCTAGAATTTCCCTGGAATTGAACCACGCGCACGGGTTCCCGGGCGCCAAGGTTCTGGGAAACTCGGTGCACGCCACGAAGCGCAAAACGCTGGTTTACTTTGCGGGCGCGCTCGGCGTGGTGTATGACCCGAAGACGCACAAACAGGTGCGTATTGTATTTCCCAAATCCCGGACGACTGATTACATCCCCTAGTCGAGTGCACTACTTGTGATGTATGTAGCATTGCCAGTACTAGTAACATTTACCAGTAATGGCAACAACTACATACAGCACAAGTAGACTGTTCGGCCCGATTACTATACCCAATCCCCCATACAGTACACCCATAGACTCGAGACTGACGTTTTCTTTTTCATCGTCCAGCGTTTTTTTCGCGGCCACGCCCGCGACATACGCGCCATCGCCGCGCACCCCGACGGCGTCACCTTCGCCACCGGCGACGGCGGCGCCAATCCGTCTGCGTGTGTGTGGTCAAGCGAGGTACAACCCGGTTGTGCTTCCACGTCGCAATGTGTGGAATTGGCCAGGTAAGTATTGGGCCTTTCTCAAATCCCAACGCTGTTTGCACATACAAGACTGACACTTTCTTTTATTGGTATCAGGGTGACCGACCGCCTCGGGTACGCGCGGTCGTTCGTCGCGCTTGCGTTTTCGCCAAACGGCGAACATTTGTTAACAGTGGGGAGCGACGACAAGCACACCGTGTTCCTGTGGGACTGGCGGAAACACACTGGGGGCACAAATAACGTAAAAAACACAAATAACAACGGGCCGTTGGTGTCTTTTCCAAGCGCACAAGCCGCGGTGCCCGCCGTTTGGGGCGCGTTGTTCAACCCGTTTCGCGTTTTCGTGGAGCAGAAAAGAAAAAACGCACCGAAAAAGTCCTCGCAAAAGCCGTTCGCGTCCGGGCTCGCCGCGTTCGGGGACGCAGGCCGTGCCATCTCCCAAAAAGAAAAGCCTGAGAGGTCGTTCGAGTTCGTCACGTACGGCGCGAAGCACGTCAAGCTGTGGCGCAAGGACGGTGATGGGCGGTGGGTGGGGCGGCCTTTGTGTTTCGGGAAACAAAAAACCTTTTCCATTCACGCCGCGTGTTTCCTTCCCGGGGGCACTTTATTGGTGGGCGCGGACGACGGAAGTTTGGCGGTTTTCTGCTCAGAAAAAAGAGCACTTAAAAGGATCGTCCGAAGTGCGCATGGCCACCGAAACCAAGGCAACGCACCTTCGGTACAAAATCCGCAAAAAGAAAACACCAAAGGCGTGCGCTGTTTGGTGTTTCTGGAAACCGAAAACGCGGTCGTATCGGCGGGCGCAGATGGGCGCGTTTTGGCCTGGCGCTTGCGCGACACAAAAGACGACATCCACGACGACCCGTTCGAGGAAATTTCCTTGACGCACCCGTTGGGGGACGGCCACGCCCCGCCGCGAATCAGGTCGCTCGCGGTGATGCCGGAGGACAGAACGGAGGCGACGACACGGAAGGGGACGGGTAACGAAAACGACGGCGTTTCGCGAAGGTCGGAGACTCGACCGGTTTCTGATGCGTGTTTACCGGTTCAAACTGTTCAAACCGAGACGACAAAAAACGCCGCACCTTCGCGCGCCGCGGACCGGCCTTGGGGGGTTGAGAGTGACCCTGCTGTTTCTCATCCCGGCCGTTTCCCCATGAAACCGCTTGGCGTCGCGCCGTGGGCGGTAGCGGACTGCGACGCGCTGGGTGACACGGGCAACACAAGTGTGGTACCCAATTCCTCAGACGCAAAAACGTCGTCCGACTCTTCTAGCCTTTTTTCTCGCGTCGCGTGCTTCGCTGGCACCGCCGGGTGTGACCTTTGGGAGGTGACATCCAGTCTCGCGAGAGTGCGCATCGCGGGCGCGACTGGTACCGTGGAGTCAGTGAGCTGGCACCCGAAATTCAGTGTGTGCGCCACCGTGGGGAGTGACGGGTGGGTGCGTTTGTGCGACGCGGAGACGCGAGCGCAAATCGCGGCCAAGGACGTCGGCGACGGCGCGCGCGGTCTTTGCGTCGCGTTTTCGCCCGACGGACAGCTGTTAGCGACCGGTTTCGAGAACGGACGCCTCGTCGTGCTCAACGCGCGAACGCTGGTGCTGGTCGCAGAGACCACGCCGGTCGCGCGCGAGCGAAGCACACGGCCGTTCCCCGGATGGTCCGAGGCCTGCATCAAAAACCAAAACAGAATCTCCGCCGTTTCGTTTTCGCCGGACGCGTCGTATCTCGCCGCGACCGGCGGCGACCGAACCGTGCGAGTCTACGCCAACGTCCACGGCGCATTCGCGCTGGTGGCAAAGGGCAAAGGCCACAGCGCGACCGTGCGCGCGCTTGACTGGAGCGAGGACGGAACTCTTTTGCGATCGCAGTGCGTGGGAAACGAGCTGCTGCACTGGCTTTTTCGGGAAGACGGAGGTAGGGACGACGGACGAAAAGAAACGAGGTGTTCAAAAAAGACCCCGTGGGTCGGCGAGACGCGCGACGTGAAATGGTGCACGCACTGCAGCACCGCGGGTTTCCCGGTGATGGGTGTTTCTTCAAATGTACACTCCATCGACGTGTCTTCGGATAGAAAGCACCTCGTCGCGGGCGACGCATCCGGGGGGGTTTCCGTTTTGAACCACCCGTGCGTTTGCGAAAACGCGGGTGAGAAGAAACACCAAGCGCACGGCGGGCGCGTTAAGGACGTCCAGTTTTCCGGCGACAACGCGTGGGTCGCCTCGGTGGGTGGTGGGGACGGGACGCTGCTGGTGTGGAAGGTGGTGGGTGCGTGAACGTCGTGGTGTAAGTGTTTTTCTTATGGATTAAGTTGAGGTGTTTGTATTGTCTTTATCTTTCGCGTCCATTAAATCCGCGTCGACTAGCAATCCATCCATAAATCCATCCAAAACTTAGTAAACTCAAAACGGCCCTCCTATTTGCGCGCACAAACCAATTGACAGCTTGCTTTCCTCGGTGACCCTCTCCAGCTCGCTCTTCAGAATCCCGTTCAGCCTTCGCGCCAGCTCCAGTTCCTCCTGTAACACCGCGCCTGTTTGTTCCGTGCGAAGAAGCTCCTGCGTTTTCTGCCGCACCTCCAGCTCCTTCAAATCCAACTCCACCCGCAGTTCGTTCAGCTCCTTCAACCGCCCGGCGGTGCGTTCGCCTCTTGACTCCTTTTGTTGTTTCTCACCACCAACAGTCGCACTCGCCTTTCCCAAGGTCAGCGCCGCCTTTTCCAAAGCTTTCACCTCGGAGGGCAGGGGCGCGGACGCGGAAAGGGGTAAAGGGGCCCCGCCGCTCGCCCAGACGGAAGATTCATCCGTAGTTTTCGTTTGCGAATCAGCTGACGTGTCCTGCCCTGACCGGACCTCGGACGTTTCGGTTTGGACGGTTGGTTCCGCGAACGACGGCGCGGTTGCGAAGAAAGAGATCGGACTGAGTGACAGCACCCCCGCCGCGAACACAGACGCAAGCGCGACCCGCGTGCATCGCACCACGGCCTCCACGTCCACGAGCGCGTGCTCCGTACTGGAAACACCGTTCACGCGCTTTGCGCATCTCGTCGACGTCGACGGCCTCGACATCGATGTCGACGCGACGCGACGCGGGGTGTCGCTGTCGCGGCAACCACGCGCCGCGCAACGCGGCGCGTGGCGGACCCATCCCGCGGTCACGAGCGTGTGCGCGTGCATCATGGAGTGGAGCACCGGACTTGTCGATGGGCGGTGATGACCTGGCTACTCCGAGTGATAGATAATAATTTTATGCAGCTCCAAATAATTTCGATCGCGCGAGCTTTCACAAATCGCGCGCGCGGTGCTTGCACGATGCGCGGCTCGCACATGCCGATGTACCACGGCGGCCACGACCGATCCCGGCGTAAGAAAGGCCCGAGTGTCGCGGAGATCGTCGCGGGGGTGCTCGGGGTCGTGACCCTGATCTTGCTGCTCGGTGCGTAGCGTCACCCCTGTTTTCGGCTTTTCGCGATCCAAGGTGCCCACACCCTCTCTTTTAGCGCGCGACGTTCTACACTCTGCTGCGTGTACTCGTACACGTTGAATCCGCTGCTGGCGCCCCAGGGCTTGATCGTGGTCAAAATGGTCTCGCCGTCTGACGTTCCCCAACCCCACCTCTCCCTAACACGATCCGCAGTGAACCGGTCTTCGTCACGCCAACGGTCGTTGCTTCAAAGGCAGCTGGATGAGCGGGCAATCAGCGCGCGCACGGCGGAGAACAAGCACAAGACTTCATCCACGAGCAAGGATGCATCGATTGCTGATCTTCGGTCAAAAATCGAAACGTTAAACTCGGAGGTGCGTTTGCACGGGACCGGGAAAACTTCTTGCGACGACGCGCTGGCTTTGGCGGAAGGCTCGTTGCGGGCGGAGGTTATTAAATCCACGTTGCTGCGACGAAAAGTGGAACTAGCGCAGGCGGCGGAGCATAACCAGAAATCCGCGCTTGGGAAGTGCGAACTGGCGCTGGAGCGGGCGAAGGCGGGGGCGGCGTTGCCCGAAAACGTTCACAAATTCAGCGAAGCCGTCGCGGATGCGGATCCACTGGAATGGGACGACTCGTTCGTCGCGCACATTTCGCACCCGAAGGACAAATACGACCACCCGCTACGCGACGGCACGTCGCACCACCTCGCACAAGACACGCTTGAAATGGAAGGGTTGGAGGAGGAGGAGACGCTTGAGTTTGAGACGGCTGAGTTGGAGGTTGACGCGCCCGAGCCGGAACCAGAGCGGGTTGACGAGCCGGCGCCGGAACCGGCGGAAAAAGAACCGCCGCGATTTCCGGCGAAGCAAACCCCCCCGTTGCCCGCGAAACAAACCCAACAGAAACCGGATCCCAAAAGAAACACCCTGAACCGGAAACCGGTGGCGAAGTCCACGAAAACGCGCGGGAAACCACCCCCCACCGCCGCGGATTTAAGCAAAAGGCGAAGGCAAGCCAGGCAAAGTCTGTTCGCGTCCGCGGAGATGTAGTTTATTTGTGTTTGGAAAGAGTTTCTTATTTTCAAGCTTCCGAAGATTGTCACTTATCGATATCCGTATATTCGAGTGTTTCTACTTCGCCTTGAGCGTAACAAGCACCCCGAAGTGATCCGAGGGCAGCACGGGTTTCGTTGTGCGTTTTCCTTTCCACTCGTTTACGTGCGTCGCGGTGGACCCGTCTTTGCGAAGCACCGGCGTCGTGCCGACGATTTCGATTGTCTCAATTTCGAAACTCTCCAGGCTTTGCGATCAAAAGAAAAAGGTCAGTCTTCCCGTAACTTGTATGAGTAATTACGGGCGGACAATCGGCAGTACTTCGTGACGTGTATCCGGGATTGGGCAGTTCCGCCCGTGGTGTGACTTTCAACCTGTACTCCATAAAACGCAGGTAACGCAGGCGTATGTGATGTATGCAGTAAACAGTGAATAGTCACGAACGGGGCGGTAAACGTCGTGCCTGGATTTGGGAAAGCCCCGTCCGGCCGTACCGGCAAAAAACCCTGTCCAGCCGTTTCTGTAACCACCCGCTCATCATCTGGTTTCTTCGTAGGTCGTACGTGTACCCCGGCCCGCCGTCGCCTTTCTCGCACCACGCATCCACCCACCCGTTTTTCCTATCCAAAGGTACCTCCCCGTCGCTTTTTTCGTCCCAGTTCGTGTCCCCCGCGAAGAGCGCGTTTTGCACACCGGTTGGGAAAACGTCGCCCGATGCTTTTTTTCGATCGTTAACCCTCCGCTCCACGATCCCGTCCAAAGTTCTGAACACGTCCTGCATCTGCGCCACCCGTTCACCACTAGACGTGTCGTCCTTGCCAATGAAGCTCTCTAAATGCGAGCTCATCACGCACAACTCAACACCGCCGCCGCAGTGCAACCCGCTGACGCCGTCGGCGTACCGGCCCATGCGCTGTGATTGGGAACGAAACGTGTCAGTCTCGTGTTGGGCGATGTACGGGGTACGGGTGTACTGTATGGGGAAACAGTGCGCTTGTGATGTATTTCTTGGAATTACCAGTACGGCAGTAACTGTCACTGTACTGGCAACGCTACATACGTCACGAGTAGTGCACTCGACCAGGGGCGGTAAACAGTGTGCCTGGATTTGGGAAAGGCCCAATACGTACCGAGTTGGGAAACACTCTTCGCACCAACCGAGTGGTTTTGTTCGCCGCTTGTAAATGCCGCTTGAACAACACCAGGGTGAAGTACGGCTGCGTCGGCGGGGGGGTGCACTTGTACGTTTCGAACCAGCTCTGCGCGTGCAGGAGCATTAGAGTGTTGGGGGTGACTTCTTGTAAGCAAAGCACGTGCGGGTCGGATTCGCGAACGACGTCGCTCAAACCCTGCACACGGTCCGCAAGCGCCACGTGCTCCGCGAACCAGACGTTGTAGGTTAGGACTTTTATGAACGGCAAAGGTTCGGAGGTATCGACGCCGGTGTCGTTGGCGAGAACAGAGTCGATAGCCCCAGACCCGCCGAAAGCCACGTTACCAGCTCCTCTTGAAGCAGCTGCCCCCAACGCCGCGCGCGCGGCGGCGCCGGTCAAGCCGGACCCCGACCCTCCGGCGCCGCTGCCGCTCGCTCCGCCGCCGAACAAAGACGGTTCCCGGTTCGTGCTTCTCGGCGTCGCGGCGAACTTGCCAGGTTCTCGTTCGGCGCCTCCCCTCGCGGTGTCCCTGGCCCGGCGCTCCGCCGCGAGCTGGCGCATCAAATCGTTTCCGTTCCCTCCCAGTGTTGCGGATACGCGTTTCGTTTGATCGGTTTCTGAAGGTTTCGTTTGATCGGTTTCTGCGTCCTCCAAAGCGATGACCGGCGTTTTGTTTGCGTTTCCTTCGTTCGTGTCAACTGCCTCCCGTTCGTGTGTTTTTCGTTTCTTCGGCGGCTTCGCCTCGGGCGACTCAGTCAGGTCGATGGCGCCGTCCCCTGAGTTTAACGTTGCCTCATTTTCATTTTCACTCGCCGCCAACCCTTTCGTTTCCCGTAAAAGCGCGTTGTCCGCGTATTTTGTGGGCATCGTTTTCGGTAACGCGAACGCGCGCGCGCCGCCGTGCGCGTTCCGCAAAAGCGCGTCAACCACAAGTTCCTCCACGTTTTGTCGTCCTGGGAATTCGGTGATTACGCGTTTCGCGGCTTGGGTCGCGTCTTCCCTAAGGAAGCCCATCGCCACCGCGCTTTCCACCGCGGGCGCGATGCGGTCGTCATCGCCGCGATGTACGGCGTCCTCGTCGACTGGGTAGTCCTGCATCGATAGGGGCCTCGTGCAGAGAAACGAACCCGGGCGGTGACCAGCAGATGCGCGCGAGTGGGCACACTCCGTTTTCGACGCAGAGCTCGTGCGGATCGGGGAACGCGAGAAACGCGGTGTCGCACTGCCAGGGCGAAAACGCGGAAACGCCACCGGGTGAGCTCGGGCGTGACAAGCGCGGAGGACGCGGGAAAAACACGCGGTCGCCAGGCGCATCCAAAGCGCGGCGTGGGTGTGGCGGAGGGGATGCGCTCTGTTCAAAAGGCTTTCGTTCTGGCACCCTAAAAAGTCCTGACGGAAAATAAAATATACCTTTCACGAATCTGAAAGCTTGCTTGGCACTGTTCCCCTCGCAGGGCACGTCATGCGTTCCCGCGGCGTTCTCCGCGCGCTCGCGCTCGCTGCTCTGGCGGTCGCGGCGCGCGCGGGGTGCAAGCCCGTCTACACGTGCGACCCGGCCGGGTCCGGGTTCGGTGCGGTGTGCCACGCTACGTACGCGTGCGTGTTCAACACACCGTGTTTGATGGGCGCGGTGTGCCAGCAAACTTTCGACGTAGGCGACGGCGTGGACGCGAGGTCTGGTTTGGCGTTCAACTACTCCACCGGCAGCGACGGGAGCGTGATTGGGGGTACCCTTGGCGGGCAATCCTACTGCGGCCCGGCCGGGTGCGACGACAACGCGATAACGTTGACGTTCCAAAGCGCAGATCTGGACACCAAGTGGGTCAGCAACTCGTGCGAAACGAAAGAAACCCCCGAGCAGTGCCGGCTCGGCACGAAGACCCCGATTCCGCAATCCAAGGCGCTGACCTTAATAACCGCGCAGCAGCACTGCCTGAACCAGTTCACGCCGTGCACTTTTTTCAAAGCCACAGCGGTGATTGACTTCCACGCGAACGTGGCGTGGCCGGAACTGCCGGCGCCGCCGCCCGCGGCGAGCCCGCCGCCGCCGCCGCCGCCGTCGCCGCCGTCGCCGCCGGCGCCGCCGCCCGCGCCTGGCGCGTTCGCCAAAGGAGGCATCGGCCGCAAATCACTAGGAGCTTGCCTATTAGCGTTTTACATCATAGCAATGTTGTACGCCATCGGCGGGTACGTATTCGTCCGGGCGCGGGCGCGACGCGGTGACTCTATAGAAACTTGGCCGGCGTTTTGGGTGCGGTGCTTCCCTTTTCGGTGCTCTTCGGAAATAGCGGGTGGAACAGTGACGTCCGCGCGCAGCGAGTGCGAGCTGCTTTGGTGCTGGTGCGTCCCGCAGTACTGGAGACATAGCGAACGGGACGTCATGGACGCGTACTGGGCGTACCACGGGGTGGACGGGGGAGAGTAGTTTGTGGGGGGGATATATGTAGACACTGTCAGACCGTGGTCGTGTTGTAAAACGTTTTTTAGGTTTCTTTTTGCTTTTTTGAGTTTCTGTGAATTGACTTGATATCCTCCCCAGGTCCCAACGCCAGCACAACGACTCGCGCGGTGTGCGTGGCAGCCACGATGACCGACCACGCGGCGCGCGCGCTCAAACGCACGCGCGAAAAAGGCGGTGATACCGTCGATGCGCGCGAGTTCGACGCGCGCGAAACCTTCCCCGGGCTTCCCTTCGATGTCGTTGTTACGCACGTTCTCCGAGAAAAGAATTTGCCCGATCCAGCGGACCTCGCGACACTTCGCGCGGTGAGTCGTGGGATGCGCGACGCGGTGGATACAACGGAGCGTCAGTTGAAGGAGATGAGTAATGACGAAGCCAGGAATCAGCAATTGTTAAGCGCGTTGCTACGTCTGCATCGGCGTGGTCTTCTGGCTCATAAAGAGTACCTCTGCGAGGCAGCGGCGAGTAGAGGCTTGTTTGCGGAGTTGAAGTTGTTTCACCAGCTTGGCTTCCCGTGGGACAAGTGGACGTGCGGTCGAGCGGCGTTTGGTGGACACTTCGAGTTGCTCAAGTGGTTGCGCGATAAGGGTTGTCCGTGGGACGCGTGGACGTGTAGGGGCGCGGCGACTAGTGGGAACCTCGAGAAGCTGCAATGGGCGCGCGCGAACAGCTGCCCGTGGGACGCGTGGACGTGCGCCGAGGCGGCGAGGGGTGGGAACTTCGAAGTAATGAACTGGGCGCGCGCGAATGGTTGCCCATGGGATCACAAATCCTGCGACTTAGCAGCAATGGGTGGGCAGCTCGAAATGCTCAAATGGTTGCGCGAGAAAGGGTGTCCGCCCTGCGGGAACACGTTCATGAATGCGGTGTGTTACGGTAATCTCGAGATTTTGAGGTGGTTAGTCGCGAATGGCTGTCCGTCAATGGACCCCAGTGACAGCGACGTTGTCGCGAACGCGGCGCTTAATGGTCACTTCGAGGTGCTGAAGTGGTTGCGCGAGAATGGGTACATCTTTGATGAGAGTGCGTGCTCATGTGCAGCGTGGGGCGGCCAACTCGAGGTACTGATATGGCTTCGAGCGAACGGCTGCCCGTGGGACGAAGACACGTGCTTGGATGCGGCGAGGTTCGGACAACTCGGGACCCTGAAGCGGGCGCACGCGGACGGGTGCCCATGGGATAAGGAGGAGTGCGCGACAGAAGCGGAAGATAATGGTTACGTGAAAATAGCGGAGTGGATACGAGCGCGTGAATAGAGAACGTTCGAAGAGTGAGGTTTTTCATTCTTCTTTTTCGGTGATTTCGTTGCCTCGCTCTCACAAGTCAGGCGCACGCTGGCTCGCGTTGTCAGCCTCGCCATGGCCAGCTTGGTGCGCGTGTTACCCGTGTCGGCGGTTGTGTCGCGCGTCCCGAGACGCGCGCGCGCGCCCGTGGTTTCCTCGCATCTGCGTCGCGCTCGGCACCCTTTCGGGGCGCGGGTTTCGTCAGGTCGAAAGCATCTGTCGCGAACAACATTCGCTTCCGTGCCGCGTCCGGGGAGCGTGTGCCTCCCCGCCAACCGCGTGGTGTTGGTCAAAGCATCGTCGGGTTCCGACGGAGAGGTGTTGGGTGACGACGACCAACAACCAGAAGCGCGTTCCCTGCTCACGAAAGTGGCGGATTCCAAGCTCTTCAACACGTACCTGCATTTATTGGTTTTCGTCCTCATCCTGGGTTTCGTGGACGCCGGGTATTCAAGGGACTGGACGCGGATAGGCGCCATTTCGCCCGAGCTTGAGCAACAATTAAGGGACCTAGCCGTGGTGTTGGGCGAGGTGCACGTAGCGTGTGCTTTAGTCGCAGGCGCGGTGGCGACGAAAAGAAACCTGCCGGTCGCGCCGGCGGTTGCGAAGACGGCGCTCGTTGGGTTTTTAGCGCTGTGCGAAGTCTGCTTCAAAAGCGTCCCCGCTGATAAAAAAACAGAATGAGGACCCCGAGGGACTTGGGACTTGGTAGTACTTGTCAAGCTTGATTCATTTCAGCGCGATGCAGTAGTATGGTAGTTACGGTAGTAGCAATACTCAAGTAGTAGCGATCCATTACTCGAGTAGTAACAAATACCTTCGGTACATAACAAAGCCGTGAATACGTCTCTCGGCCCGCGCGATGGGTCACAAATCCGCGCGCGTCGAGTCTACATCCTCATCCTCCTCCTTCTTTTCCACAACCTCCTCGTCTCGCTCCACGACGATTTCCGCGAGCTCAACGGAGTCGTCCGGCTGCGCCACCGCGACGAAGTGCCTTCCGCTGTGGCTTTCCCGAGCTTTTTTCTCTTCCGCTAAGCGCGCCGCCAAAGCTCGCTCGCGGTCCTCGCGCCTCACCCGGCGCCAGATGCGCCCCACCCAGAGGAAGAAAAAAACAATCCCGCAAAGCAACACGGCGTCTAACACGCGGTCCTTTTCCGTTTTCGCGACCCGGCGGTCCTCCGGGGGGAAGTTGTCGAAGGTCAGGTACGCACACCCCGGTTCCTGGTTCTCCGCCAGAGGGTCGAGAGCGCACGGACACCGGGCGAGCCACTCGGTTTCGTTTGCGGGGGGTGACGTGGCTTGATGCGATGCGTAGTACCGCGCACATCTCTTCACGTATCTGTTTTCCTCTTCCTCGCGAGCTTCTTTCCACCGTTCGTAACGCCAGGTGCTCATGGTGCCTGACCCCATGGCGACGAACAGCCGGGGACCGCCGGCGGGTCCCCCCGCGAACCCTCGAGTGAAACGTGGGCCGGAGTGTTCAACACGAATTATTCCATTTCGTCGAGAAAACAGAAAGTCGGAGCAAGTTTTGTTTTTTTGTGGCCAGTCGGCGCCATATTTGAACGCGCGCGCGTGTCGCGCGGTTCGGTCTCCAGGGACGCCATGAGCGCTGAGGTGCGCGCGCCATCCCCCGGTGCTTGTTTCGGTTAGCAACGTAAACCTACGTCACACACGTGGTCCACACTTACGAGCGTGATATCTGGGGATTGACCGGGGACCCCCAGATTCAACCCCAGATCGGCATCCCCAAAAACTCGCCCGCCCGAAAACTCACCATGGCCCATCCCCACGCCTCCCTCCCCTCCCCAGGCCCCCAAAACCGACCCCGTCGCCCCCGTGGAGCAGAAGGTGGTAACAACCGAGCTGATTCAGAAGTACTTGAACGAAAACGAGCAGCTCATCCTGGCCATCCTGGAGAACCAGAACGTGGGGAAGCTGCAGGAGTGCGTGCAGTACCAAGCCCGGTTGCAGCAGAACCTCATGTACCTCGCCGCCGTGGCGGACGCGACGCCCAAGTAAGTATCTGAGTGAGCGAGATCGCGGGGCGTGAAATAAAATGCCGCCCGAAACGTGATAACCGGTAGCACATAGTCTTTGCGAATCATGGAACACATGCGAAGCGTCATCAGAGTCGCGGCGGAACCCGCGTTGAAACACGCGATTGCCCACATTTCACCTGCCGCTTGAAATTTGGGCCACGCCTTTTCACCTCCTCCCTCGGCTTTTCGTCACGTCGTTGTCGGTTCCGACGAAACCACGTTCGTCACGTCGCCATACTCACGCGCGCGTCAACGCGTAAGCGTGTTTCCCAACGCCCAACTCTCTGCCTTCGTGCCACGCCCTGACTACTCCGCCATCGCGCTCCTCACCCGGCTCCGCACCCAAGACCGTCCGCGGCCGTTTTTTTAACGCGCGTGAGGCACGCGATCCCGAAGAGCTCTCGTGTCTGACCCGACCCGTCGCCAGTCGTGACGCGCCCTGCCGCCTCCAATGCCTTTCGGCTCCAAAAGCACACACAACGCCCCGGACGACGGCTTGGCGTGGCGCGTGTCTCCTGATGTCACCGAGAACCTTGAGCGCATCGGCGCGCTGGGGCTGGACGACCTGGCGGATGTCACGTCGGTTCGTAGTGATGCTTTGAACGCGGCCGCTGCAGCGGGTCGCGACGAGGAAGATCTTTCGGAAGAGGATGAAGAGCACCCGGAAGATGCTTTGCAAAATCAATCAGCAGCGAAAGATACTCGCGACGATGGCAAAGAGGACGAAGATGAAGTTACGGAAGATGCTGAAGACTGTGAAGCCGACGCTTCCGCGAACTTCGCGAACAACACGCAACCGTCGCCACACGAAAAAGACTCCCAGTCTGAAACAAACGCCGGCGCCGAGGACAAGACTTACGCTGAGTCAGAGAGCGCGTTTGGTGATGACGAGTCAACGACCGGTCAAGACGGCCGGTCAAAGTCATCCGAGTCCGAGCACGCGCGGAAAACGCGCACGCGCCTGACCCTGATTCGCGTGCGGGACGAGATGTTCAAAGCCGACCCGCTGTTCAAAAAGAAATCCATCGCCGAGTTGAACTCAGAAGCGGTTGCGTTTTTGAAACGCGACGACGACTTGCGTTGCGTCGGCGCCTTCGCGAAGCTGTTCCGCAAGCTCATGGACAACCACCTCGTGCACAAGGACCTGCACGTATGCCACAGCAACCGAGCGGCGGCGTATTTGAATTTAGGGCTTCACGAGGAAGCGCTGTGGGACGCGCGGCGGTGCCAGGAACTGGCGGAGCAGGTACGTATTGGGGCTTTCCCAAATCCAGGCACACCGTTTTATCTCTCAGCTGGTGACTGTTCGGACCGATTACGGTGACTGTTGTCCATACATCGTCCAATACACGCCCAACACGGGACTGACACTTTTCGGTTACAATCGCAGCGGTACCACAAAACGCACGACGTCCAGGAAGTGGCGCCTATTTTCCGCAAGGCGTACGCCCGTAAGGGGTTCGCGCTGATGGGGCTGCAAAGGTACAGGCTGGCGAAAACGGAGTTCGAGCACGGTTTGCGCATGGGTCCGGACTGTCCGGAGTGCAAGCGGGGCCTGGAACAAGCCGTGAGGTCAATCGCGAAGGTACGTATTGGGCCTTTCCCAAATTCCAACACTGTTTCAAGCCCCGTTCGCGACTGTTTACACGCACTACGGCCGTAACATTTACCAGTATTGGCAACTGTTACGTACAGCACAAACGCACTGTTTTACCTCTAACGCTGGTGACTGTTCAGACCGATGGCCAGTGACTGTTGTCCATACATCGTCCAATACATCGCGATACACAGTACACCAACACCCGCCGACTCGACACTGACCAGCTCTTTTACGTATCGGACAGGACCTTACGGACGGGCGGGGTTTGGAAACCCTGGCGCTGCCTTCGTCGGCGGCGCCCGTGACCGGGCGCATCGCGAACCTTCCCCACGCCGCGCCGATGCACCACGTGCACGCACGGGATGCGCTTCCCATTCGCCTTTTGACTCCGTTCCAAGCCGACAACGAGTACCACATCAAAGACACGTACAACTACATGACCGTGCAGGCTGATATCCGTGTTCCGCGGCGGCACTTCCGGTACCTGGAGGACGACGAACGCTTGACCGCGTTTTCATTCGCGGTGAAACACGCGATCGAAAAGCTCACCGCGGACGCAAAAGATGTACGCGTGCTGCACCTCGGGTGCGGCGCCGGGTACCTCACCATGCAGGTAAGTATTTCCCATTTGCCACATTCCGCCGTCTGATTGCCCATACAAGACTGACACTTTTTTTTACAATCATGCAGGCGCTGCGAAACGGCGCGCACCACGTCGTGGCGAGCGACCGGTGGCTGTACCACGCCATGGCGTGCAAGGAGAGTTTACTGGCGAACGGGTACGGGGACGACCAAGTCAAGGTTGTGTACAAGCGACCCACGGACATCGCCATGTTGCGCGACGTCCCGGTGTCGTGCAACCTGTGTATCAACGAGATCTTCGACGACGGCCTGTTGTCCACCGGGCTGTTACCCGCATTCAAGCACGCGCATCAGCACCTGTTGCTTCCGGACGCCACACTGATTCCCGCCGCCGCCACGGTGTTTGTGATGCCGGTGGAGATGAGAGTAGACTCCGTGCAAGGCCTTGATGTCTCAGCGATGAACCTTTACAGGCACGCGCCGTCGCACACCAGCGCGTGCGAGTTCGGGAGCGACGCGTTTAAACCCCTGGCGCCGCCGAAGGAAGCATGGCACTTTGACTTTGAGAACCCGCCGGACGTGTCGGAGACGAAGACGGTTGATTTTTCCTTCGCGCGCGACGGGACGTGGAATGCGGTGGTGTTCTGGTACGAGCTAAGGCTGTGCGAGGGCGTGGTGCTTTCCACGGCGCCGGAGCAAGTAAGGAAACTTACTACCTATGACTCCGCAAACAGTCATGACGTGAAGTACTACCACCCCACCTCGATACATGCGTCGGCGCAGTACCTGCTCGGTGAGATTTTGGTCAAGGACGGCGACGTCGCGCCGGTCACGTGCGCGCACAACACCGTGGCGATGCAGTTCACCGTGGCCTCCGCGGAGTACGCGCACTTGCACAAGAAGGTGGCTAGTTTTCCTCAGTACCATTTCGACTTGTTGCGTGACACCGAACGCGCGCGGGCGTACGACGACGCTATATCGCGGCGCGTCAAGAAACTCGTCAAGAAAAAGGCAAAGCTGAACCTCGCGGAAAAAGGGACTTCTAACAGCAGCACCAAAAAACACGTCGTGAGCGTCCTCGACATCGGCGCCGGGTCCGGCTTGCTGTCCATGATGGCCGCCCGAGCGGGGGCGGACAAGGTCGTCGCCGCGGAGTGGCACGGCGACCTCGCGACCGCGGCGCGAAGGAACATCGCGGCGAACGGCTTGAGCAACAAAGTAACCGTCGCGTCCGGCGACGTGGCGAAGCTTCAGCGGGGAAAGCAGGGCGTCCCGATCGACGGCTTCGACGTCGCCGTTGTTGATTTGTTCGACGCCGGGTTCACCGGCGACCACGCGCTTTGGATGCTGGAACAGGCACGTAAAAACGTCCTCGGCACGGACGCCGCGGTCATACCAGCCGCCGCGACGATGTACGTCATGGGAATAGAGCAGTACACCGCCGAGGTCGGCGGGTTCGACTTCAGCGCGTTCAACAAGTACCGGTGGTGCGTTTTGTGTTTCACAAATCCCACGACTGTTTTACCTCTAATGCTGGTGAATGTTGTCCATACATCGCGATATACAAGACTGACTTCTTCTTTTTCCATATCACAGGGACAGCTCGTACCGCGCGACGCGCTTGTCGGACGAAAAGCACCGCGTGTTAACAAAGCCGAAACGGGTTTTCGAGTTCTTTTTGCAGGAGAAACAGGGCAAACACTCGGTACAGCTGAGCGGTAACAACAACGCGTCGTCGCGGGAAACCGTGGTGCGTTTGGAAACCGTCGCGTCCGGGTACCTCAACGCCGTGGTTTTTTGGTTCGATTTACACCTGGACGAAAAAGGTGCGTATTGTACGCAGTACATTTGGTATAGCTTGTGTCTGTGAAGAGTCTTTGACAAGTCGTTTGAGTAATCACTCTTTCCCAAATCCCCCACACACTGTTTTATCTCCAACGCTGGTGACTGTTCAGACCGATTACGGTGACTGTTGTCCATACATCGCCCAACACACGCCCAACACACGACGTTAACCACTTTATTGTTACTTTATCGTAAAAAGAAACAATCACCACCGCGCCGGTCGGCATCGGGAAGGGCGGTATCGTGTTGGTGGAAGAGCTGTTAAGGGACGATCAGGAAGGCCTGCAAGCGTTGCGGGAAAAAAACGACCAAGACGCGGAGACGCAAATGAGCGAAGCCGCGATGCGGCACGCGGAGACCCTAGCGTCGAACCCGCGGTGAGGGCCTTTCCCACTCACCACGTTCCGCCTACGCGATTGCGCATACTCGTCCTGACGAAGGGACGGTTATTCCCTACGACTGTTTACGTAATACACGTTACGACCCATTACGACCGACTGACACTTTCGGCTTTTACGATCAGCACGCACCTCGGGGCGGAGCGGGAACAAATGGCGAAAAGGGAGCGAGAGGCGAAGGAAAACTTCGCGCGGCGCGACGTGGAAACCGACGGCGACGTTAACGGTTCCATTGACACGGCCACGGATACGGAAAAAGCCGTGGTGCCCGCGTGCGGAACCCCTCATGTTGACGGTTCGAATCCTGGCACAGAGGATCTCGGGACAAACAAAGACGGTGACCAAACAGTCCACAAAAACACCAAACAAACCAAAAACCAAAACGAACACTACTGGGGCCAAGCCGTGCAGTACCTGGAGCGCGGCGTGCAGGTCCGAGGTTCAAAAAAAGTAACCCTGCTCGCGCGACGCGAGGCGGACCGGGTCAAGTTCACCCTGAAAGAAGGCGTCGGGGCTTTCGTGGGGAAACCGCCTTGGAAAATCGAGTGGGGCGGCGGCGCGAGCGTGGAGTCCCCGCACTTCCAGCGCGTGCATTACTGCGAGCTCCTGGTGGGCGATTTCCTGATGCGCCTGCGAAGTCGCCGGTTCCCGCCGATTGAAAAGGAAATGAGAATGATCTTGGCGCACTGCGGTAATTTGTTCCTAGACCCCGCGGTCATCGCGGAGGTAACACACTGGTTCGCGTGCCTGGAGCTGGTGCACGGCCAGCAAGACTTCTCCCCGGGCGCGTCAATGGAGGCGCTGACGAAGATGCCGCTGCGGCTGGGGTAAAAATCCTTTTAAAAGTAACGTGAAGAAGGAAGGTAAAGTGAAGTAACCATTACGTGAAGTGACCATTATCAGACGGTCCATACGGTACATCATAGGTTCTTTCAAGTCTTCATAATAACACCACCTACACTATCAACAGCTTCTGTGTATCGTGCCACTTCACCACGTCGTCGTACGCCAACGTCCCCCCGAAGCAGTCCAGCGCGCTTCCCACAGTGATGTCCACCGCGCCGCCGCCCGCGCCTCGGACAAGCTCAAGATCCGCAAGCGACCGCGCGCCCCCCGCGTACGTGACCGGGATCGGTGAGTATTTACCCAGCCTTCGTACCAGCTCCTCGTCAATACCTAGTTTCATGCCCTCCACGTCAACGCCGTGCACCAGGAACTCGTCGCAGCTATTCGCTAGCTTTCGCATACCGACGGCGTCGACGGCGACGTCCGTCCAGCGTTGCCACCTGTCCGTCACGACCAAGTAGTCGTCGCCGCGTTTGCGACAGGAAAGGTCCAACACCAGCCTGTTTTTCCCCACGGTTTTCACTAATTCCGCTAGCCGTTCCTCGTCCACAAGCCCGTCACGGAACACGTAGCTGGTGACGATCACGTGAGACGCGCCCGCGTCTATCAGAGCCATCGCCGTCCCGGCGGTCACGCCGCCGCCGACTTGCAGTCCCCCCGGGAATGCGTTCACCGCCGCGATCGCCGCCTGCAAGGTCGCTTCGTCCCGAGACAGCATAATGACGTGTCCTCCGAAGATGCCATCTCTCTGGTACATCTTGGCGAACTCCGCTGAGGAGGTTTCCGTCTCGAAATTCACCTCCGGGGTCTCGGTCTCAGGCGTCCCATCCGCCGAATCCTTCAGCGTCCCGCCAACGATCTGCTTCACGCGGCCTTGGTGAATGTCGATGCACGGGCGGAAACGCACGGCTCGGTTGAACTTCGTTGGTTCATCCGAGGAGGACGACGTGGCGCGAAGTGGAGCACGGCCGCGAAGGGAACGGCCGCGGCAAGGCGCGGCCAGAGCGCTTGGCACGGCGTGACACGCCATCGCGCGACGAAGAGTGGCGCGACCGAAACCCTCTCATTTCGTTTCGAGTGCTGATTTCGAGAAGCTGCTTGCGAGCGCCTTCGTCGGTGTTACCGATGTTGCCATCAGATCTCTCTGCGCGGGTCTCGCCGGCTCCGGCCCGGACCGACCGCGATGTCGGTCTTCGACAGCCTCAGGGGCTCGCCGAAGCGCAGCAGCAAGGTCGCGGCGTTAGGGCAAAACCCGACCAATCACAACACGAACCCGGCCAGCATCTACACGGCCGCGCCGGATCCTCTCATCCAGCACCTTCCATTCCCGGACAAGTTTTACATCGTAGCGGCGTTTTGCGAGGACCCGCCTGTTGGCGGGGGCGTGCGCGCGATTGACGACGACACCGTGTTGTTACTACACGCGCTGCACGAGCAAGCCACGAAAGGCCCAAACACGAAACCGCGGCCGTGGAGTTTGTGGGAAACGGACACGCAGCTGCGGTGGGACGCGTGGAAGGCGCTGGAGCAGATGCCCGCGTTGGAAGCCATGTCGCTGTACTGCGCTACGGTGGAGGAAGACAACCCTGGGTGGTGGCGTTTGCTCACACGGAACCTTTCGGAAAAGGAAAAGAAAGACATCGTGCAGACCGCGGCGGCGTGCGCGAAGGAGTACAGGAGGTTCGTGGACGCGGGGGTGTTGGTCGGGCCGTCCGGAGACAGACAAGCGGCGTTTCTCTCCGCCGAGCCGGCCTCGACGGCGCGCGAAAGCTCAGATTGGAGCGACGCCGCTACGGCGCTCAAAGGCTTCGGCCTTGGTGGTTTGGCGGACACCATCGACTACCTATCAACGCAAAGACCAGTGAGGCCGCGGTCCAATGGCGAGAACTCCATCAACCACCCGAAGTACTTACCAACGGACCAAAGCGACACGATCAGCGCGAGCGCCATGCGGAACCGTTTGAAAAACACGCAAAACTTGCCGGCGCAGAAAAGCACGGACGCGCTGGCTGATCAATTAGTCACGACTTCCGGAGCGCTTGACGCAATCACGCAGATGTTCACCTGGAGGGTAATGGAGACGAAAGGCGGCCCCGCCACAAAGCCCGAGCCGCGGTACCACCACGTCTGCTGGCTCGTGGACGGGAGGTCGATGTGGGTGGCGTTTGGCTCGAAGGATGGGAAAAAACTGACGGGGGAAAAGGTGTGGGTGCTTGATTTGCAAACCACGACGTGGTAAGGGCCTTTCCCAATCACCACGTTCCGCCTCCCTGTTTACTGCGCTGTCTGACTGTATGGAGTACAGTATACCCTTTCCAATCCCTCATACACATTACGAGAGACTGACACTTTCTTTTTTATCGTATCAGGACCACGCGGGTCGCTGTTTCTGAAAACGGGAAAGACGACGTCGCGGTCATGGGCGCCGCAGCTTTGGTCGCTCCGAACGAAGCCGCGTACGTGTTCGGGGGGGCGGGGCGACGGAAAAATGCCGGTAACAAAAAAGCCTTCGGCGGGTTCTTCGGAAGCGACGAAAATGGAAAACGGGACGACTCCGACTCCGACGACGAAACCATCGCCGTGCGGTGTTTGGACTTGACCACCGACCCGGGGCTGGCGGACGGGGTTCGCGAGCGCGTTTCCGGGAAACACAAACACAGGGGAAAGAAACGCGGGCACATGGAGTGGATCGACTTGAGTGATGCGAGTGACACGACGGCTGTGGTGTCTTGTTCGGTGGAGAATGAAATCGCCAACCGGTTGAACGAAACCGGGTTGGGTGACGAAAACGGTTCGCAAATGGACGTCGATGCCGTCGTCGTGATCGACAACGAAATCTTACAACAGGGGGATTCACCCTCCGCACCCGGTGTACCTGGTGATGGAGACGTGAGTGGTTCCATCACAAGTTCAGAGCACTCGCAACGGACACTCGCGTTCCCGTGCGCCAGAGCGCACCACTCCGCGACGCTGGTGGGCGGTGAGGTGTACGTGTTTGGCGGGTCGAGGGTCGGCGGGTCAACCGGTGCAAGCGATTCGGGAAAAGTGTTGGGCGACTTGTGGGCGTTCGACGGCGCGGAAGGGACGTGGAGGGAGTGCCACGGCGAGCGGGAAGATGCAGACGGCGCGGCAGGGGCGGGCGGGAAGGGGACAACAGTCCCAAGCACTCGCAAGACCAAACCCGTGGCGGACACCAAGTGGCGCGGCGTAAAGGCGCCGTGTCCGCGAAGCGGGCACGTCGCCGGCGCGGTTGACGACCGGTTTTTGGTTGTTTTCGGAGGAGACGGGTGCGACCCGGGTGCTTCTGGTAGCGGCTTGGCGGACCAACACGTACACGTGTTCGACACGTTCGCGCAGGCTTGGGTCGAAACTAAGGTCGGTGGCAAGCCCCCGGCGCCGCGCTCGGGGCACGCCGCGTGCGTGCTTGGCAACAGCCTGTTCATCACGGGCGGCGGCGACGGCACCGAGGCGCGGCCCGAGACGCACAAACTGGACTGCGCCTCGGCAAAGGAGGGTGTTTACGTTTGGTCCGTGGTGAACTCTGGGGTCGGGGAGGGCCAGAAAAGCGCGGCTGGGTTGGAGGGCGCGAGCTTGGTGCCGTTCAAAAGCGCGACGGGGGAGTTCTTGGTGGCCTTCGGGGGGTCGGACGGGACCTGCGTTGGCGACGTACGCGTGATGCGGGTTTCGTACTTGGGGAAGTGAAAAGGATATAGGTAGCTCGAAAAAGATTTGCGATTTGGCCAAATTATTCAAAGTACGCTAATCTCGGAAGCCCCGACGCACAACGACACGCGCACACCCCTTCACACGTCCTCCCACGCAGCGCATACCGCCATGCCTGCCGTGAGCGGTGATATCGCCACCGGCACAACTCCCGCCAGCCTTGCCGACGCGCAAGAAGCCTTCCCCGGCCTCCCCAACCACGTCGTCATCACTCACATCCTCAGAACTGAGCATTTCGACGACCCCGCAGATCTCGCACGGCTCCCAGCGGTGAGCCGCGCGATGCGCGACGCGGTGGCGGCGACGGGGCTGAGGTTTGAGGAGCTTGATGAAGAGCAAGCCGTGATGGTCGGATGTTTAAACGCGGTGCGGCGCCTGCACCTGGCAGGTCGCCTGACGAGTAAAGTGCTCCTATGCAAGGCAGCGGCGAGGAGCGGACAGCTCAAGGAGTTGAAGTTGTTGCGAGCGGTCGGCTGCCCGTGGGATGCAGGCACGTGTTGGGCAGCGGTGGAGGGCGGACACCTCGAGGTGCTACAGTATGCGCGCGCAAAAGGCTGCACGTGGAACGTGTATACGTGCCTTGAGGCGGCGGAGGGCGGACACCTCGAGGTGCTGCAGTGGTCGCACGCGAACGGCTACCCGTGGGACACGCCGCTTTGCAACGCCGCTAAAAGGGGCCACGAGGCAGTAGTACGGGCGCTGATCGAGGCGGGCGCGGATGTTAATCAAACAAGGGATAACAGCTCGACGCCGCTGTACATCGCCGCATATAACGGCCACGAGGCGGTGGTGCGGGCGCTGATCGAGTTGGGTGCGGACATCAACAAGGCAAACGATAACGGCGCGACGCCGCTGTACGTTGGCGCTCAAGAGGGCCACGAGACGGTGCTGCGGGCGCTGATCGAGTTGGGTGAGGACATCAACAAGCCGTGGGATAACGGCGCGACGCCGTTGTATATCGCCGCTCAAGTGGGCCACGAGGTAATGGTGCGAGCGCTGATGGAGGCGGGCGCAGACGTCAACAAAGCAAGGAATGACGGCTCTACGCCAAAGTTTATCGCTGCTGCAATTGGCCACGAGGCGGTGGTACGGGCGCTGGTGGAAGCGGGCGCGGATGTCAAGAAGACGATGAATAACGGCGTGACGCCACTGTACATCGGCGCTGAAAAGGGCCACGAGGCGGCAGTGCGGGCCCTGATCGAGGCGGGCGCAGATGTCAACAAGGTGGGGGATAATGGCTTGACGCCGCTGTACATCGCCGCTGAGAAGGGTGATGAGGCGGTGGTGCTGGCGTTGATCGAGGCGAGCGCGGACATCAACAAGGTGGGGGATGACAGCTGGACGCAGCTGTACATCGCCGCTCAATTTGGAAACGAGGCGGTAGTGCGGGCGCTAATCGAAGCGGGCGCCGATGTCAACAAGGCGGGGGGTCGCGGCGTGACGCCGCTACACATCGCCGCATATACTGGCCACAAGACGATTGTGCGTGAGCTGATAGAGGCGGACGCAGACGTCAACAAGGCAGACGATAACGGCGCGACGCCGCTTTGCATCGCCGCTCAAAAGGGCCACGAAGCTCTGGTGCGGGCGCTGATCGAAGCGAGCGCGGATGTCAACAAGGCGGGGAATCACGGCTTGACGCCGTTTTGCATCGCCGCTCAAGAGGGCCCGGAGGCGGTAGTGCGAGCGCTGATCGAAGCGGGCGCGGATCTCAACCAATCAGTGGATAACGGCTTGACGCCGCTGTTAGTCGGCGCTCGTAAGAGGGTCACGAGGCGGTAGTGCGAGCGCTGATCGATGCGGGTGCGGACGTCAACAAGGCGACAGTTGACCGGAAGACGCCGTTGTCCAAATCAATGACACCCGCTTTTAACATCGCTCGAGGGAATCACGCGACGATTTTTCAACCTATCAGAGATGCCGGCGCGATGTGAATACGAAAATGACGCGACGCGCACGTGTAGCGATGAGCGACTTGAGCGCGCGATTGAACTGTCTGCAACGAAATTTTTGTTCTAAAAGCGCCTGTTCATTCTTACATTTTCCTTTCCGAAAACAACGCGTCCGGTCCTTCCACAAACTCGCCCAGGGGATCCTTTTTTTCCGGGAATCCTATTATGAGATCGTTCTTCAGCCCAGCGCCGATGTGCGTCATCTTCATCACCCGCACGCCGTACCCCGCCTCTGCCGCAGCAGTGGCGCGGTCGCACTCCACGGCGGCTTTCGCGATTCGCGGAAGCCTCCCGAGTTCCTCCGACTCGGACGACTGTTTCGTCGGGTCCACGCCCTGGTGCCCGCTCCAGTCCGCGCACGCGGCGATTGTTAGGTACGCGGGCCGCTGCACACTGCCGCGCATCCACTCCGAGCGCGGGTGGATGACGCGCATCGGGGGCAAGACGCCGCCGGGGCGCACGACCACGCCGGCGGCGTCGTCACCGGCGCGCGCGTCATCGCCCGAAACGTCCTTCTTCATGGCGGATATGCTACTCAGCCCTCCGTCCTTGAGCTTGCCGACGCAGCACGGCGCGACGATAAACACCGCGTTTCGCGCTTGCGCCTGCAACAGCACCGCGTCCGTGCCGCCGCCGCACACGTGCAACGCCAGGGCGACGTCGCACGGTCCGTCGTAAGTCTCCGCCAGACCGACCACGCCCTGGACGTTTTTGAGCCCCGCGCGTTCCGCGCGCGCCAGCAGAAGCTCCACCGATGTTTCGTTCAAGTCAATTCCGATGAACCGCGCATTGGGCTCCGCATATGCCAGGGGGAGTAAAAGGTTACCGGTGCCGCACCCGAAATCAACAACCACTAATTTGTTTTTTAGATTTTGAGTCGCTTCGTTTATATTGTTAGAGCGCGTTTCATCGGAAGTATGCCCTCTGGTTTCATCGCGATCCACACAAAACCCAACGTCCACCCGACTTTCCTTCGCCGCGTTTAGAATGGCCAGGAACGATTCCACCTGGAGGCGTTTCCGCGCGCCTCGCTGTTCGCCTCCTTTTTTGTTGCTACCTTTGGGGTCAATCCCGGGAGGACAGGACGGCCAGTCCATGAAACCCAGCCGTTTCGCAAACTCCACATCGACCCACCGGCTGTACAAAACGCCCCACCCAGAACGCCACTCGTGGTCGTCCCACCACTCGCGTGTTGGGTTCACGAAACCGTCGGAGCGTTTGGTCGATGGTTCGTTTGTTTCTGAGTTACGCGTATTCGCAGTAACGCAATGCTTATTCGCAGCCACGGTATTTATATTCCCCTTCCCATCCCACCATGGGTGACTGCACAGCACCTCCCCGAGTGCTCCCTCTATCGCCCCCATCTCAACCGCTTTCTTTCGTTTCTTTTGCCGAAAGCCGTGCGCCCGGCGTTCGCGGCGCAAAACCTCCGCCGCTTCGGCGTCGAGGTCCATCCGTTCTTCTTCTTCTTCCGTTTCCGAGTTCTTCTTTCTTGTTTCTGGAACTCCACGCACGTCCGCGCGTACCCCCGGGCTTGCTCTAAGCTCTCTTTGTTCGAAACAGGTGCCGTGCAGTTTTTCCGCCGCTTCTCGACCGGCGCGTTCCGTGTCAAACTCCACAACCGCGAAACCGCGAGTTTGTTTTCCCTCGTCGCGTGTTTTTCGAGGAATCAATCTGCCATCCTCCAACCTTTTGTCCCTCCACCCGGGAACCGCCACGGTGTTTACCCGCGCGGACAGCACGACGCCCAGCAAATCGTGCACCGCGCTCTCAATCACAGCACGGGGCGTGAAAAAGTCGAAGTTACCAACGTACACGAACCGATCGTCGTCGGTATCCGCGACGCCGTGTTTCGCTTTGTCCAAAAACACCAAATCCGAGGAACCCGCGGTCGTCGTCTCGCCGGCGGCGCACCAAACCGCGTGCGCTCGCGAAACACACCGCCGCGGCGTCGCCGTCCCACCAAACGCACGTGTTGCGCCGCCACCGAGGCGCCGGATCGCCGCGGCGGACACGGAAAAGCCCAACGCAGACATCGCCCACTGCGCGCGCGAGGATGAAGAGATGGAGAAACTGCCGACACTTAGTTTGATTTCAACAAACATTCCTAGCTACTGTAAAATAACAGAAGGTACACCTCCCAAACCAACCTACTCCGCTTTCCTCCCCACCCTCCTGTTTTCCATCGCGAGCTCGTCCGCCCCGGTGGCGATTGCGAACGCGCACACGGCGAGGGCGTATATTGTGACCGCGACGTAGGCCACTTGGTCGCTCTTTTCGAACAAGTTTTCGTACAAAAAATTAACGGCGCCCGTCAAAACGTTCGCGAAGAGGAAAATCGGAAGCAGGTTCCTGTTCACCGCTTGGCACAGCTTCGGCGAGGGCAGTGAGCCGGGAAACACAAGGGACCCAGCGACGATAAGCACCAAGGTTTGCATGTTGAACCCTACGATCCACAAACAGTACGCACCGTTCGCGCTTCGCCGCGACACGGGTTCCACGAGCACGTGGCACGCAAGCGCGGCGGCCCAGAAGAAAGCACACACGCCTGCGAGTGGGAAAGAAAAGTGTCAGTCTTTGTGTATATCGCGATGTATGGACAACAGTCACCAGCTGAGAGATAAAACAGTGTGCCTGGATTTGAAAGTGCAGAAGCACGGAGAAGACTTGGGAAGAGACAATACACACTGACACTGTGCCAAATGTACGCTCATGACTGTTTGCCCATACGTACCGACCAGCTTCGCCAGCCACCGCCAGGCCCAAACCCACCCGCCCTCGGCGGTTTCATGCGGGTCCGCCCGGCCCCCAGGCGCGGTGGTGACAACCGAAATCAGGTTTTCGTTGTCGAACCTCTCAACCGCTTGTCGCGAGCGGTGTCGCTTCGTCGCGGTCACCGCCTGCGCCTCGGCGGCGGTTGCGTCTTTGTGTTTCAGCGAAGCCCTGGCCCGGAACTCGCCTCCTGACGGGAAATCCTTCGCCTGTTGCGCCGCCGCAAGCGCCATTTCCCGCGCGCGCGTCGCTTTCTGTACAAGCGACTCGAGCTCGGCGTTCACCGCTTTCCTCGCGTCTCGCCCCGCGTTCACCAAACTCGTCTCCATCCAAACCCCAATCCCCACGCCTAGGAAGAACAAACCCACGTACCCGGGAAGGGAAAAAATTCCCTCCTTGTTTTGGCTCACGAAGGAATCGCCCCGGGGGTCCGCCAAAACCCAATGGCCCAGGGTCTCGTGCGCCCACGGGCTCGCATTGCCCTCACCACCCCCAACCTCTTTTCGGAACTCGGTGAGATAACTCGCGCCTGCTAAGATGCTCCACATTCTTTTACTGGAAAGCGCCCACTGGTGCGCCAGCAACACGGCGAACCCGAACGCCGCCGACGTACCGGGCGGCACCGGCGCCACGTCCACCAAAACGAGCACCGCGGCGAGCGTGGCGAAGAAGTTCCAGCGCTTTCCGTACTCGCCTACTGGTACGTGGTAGTCCGTTGATGTCACGGACACGGCTCGCGCGAGCGCAAGCGCAAGCAGCGGCGCGACTCGTTTCGCCAGCCGCCGCGCCGCGCGCGTCGCGCCCTGGTTTGCGAAGAAGTCCTTCTCCGCCCGGCCGCCCCTTCTTCGGCTCACCAGCGCGTTCGCGAACAAAAAGCTCCCCGCGCCTAAATCCATCAGCCCAACCCCATGCGCGTGCGTCTTTCCCAGCCGCCTCGGGAACGCGGCGAAGTCCACCGCCAAAATCGCAACCGAGGTCGCGATGGTCATGGACGCGCGGTACGTGGTGAGGTACGGCCGGCTGGCGCCGACGCGCGACACGGCGCCCATCGGCGCCGGCGCCGAGTCGGTGACGTGTGGGGTGGGATACGGCGCGCGTTTGGACCGCGTCTTCACCGCGTGTTGCGCGAACGCATAGCTCACAATCGCCAGCAACACCAACGCAGGCACCACGTGAAGTGGGTGGAACATCGCCGCGCCCACGGGAAGCACGCACCACAAAAAATCCTTACCCACGACGTGCACCGCGTCCAGGGGCTTGCCCCGGTCGTTCGCCACGATGCCTCCGAAGGTCACGCGCACGCCTTTGTTGACGTCAACGGCGCGGCGAATGAACACCCCTACGGGTCCGGCGAGCACCACAAGGGAAACCTCCGAAAAGGTCGTGCCCGTGTTCCCGCTGTGGAACGCGACCTTGCGCGCTCTTTGAAGCGCGCGCTGCGCATCTCGATCGGCAATCGCGTTTGACGCATCCGCGAAGACGTGGGGAAGGGAAAGGCACAAACAGAAAAGAACCAGCGCGCCTGGTGCAAGTGCGTGACAAACGCCGTGGAAACCACGCGAGTGTTTACCCGCCATCGTGGCGAAGAACCTCCCGTCCGCGACAGGAGGTGTGGCGTGTAGCGTCGGGGGCAGTTTGGGAAATGCAGGTGCAGGGGCATACATGGGTACACATGGGGTTGATGAGTGACCACCCAAATTTTCCCGGGAGATTCTACGCCGCTACGCGGCCCTCATGAGAGCACTTTCGCGAACGCGTCCAACGAGGCCCGGGTCGTTCACAACACGCGACGCGCGCGCTTTGACGCACGTTCGCCGGTTTCCTCGTTGGGGCAGTTAGGGGCACGCGCCACGCGAGCTCACGGAAAGTCGCGTCTTTGGTCACGTCGCGTCGTCCGCTTCCCGTACCCACCGTCGCGACAATCTCGCTTCCGGGAATTCCACGACTCGCGTCTTTTCACGGGACGAGGCCGCGATGAGCACGAACGCCACAGCGGCGATTGCCAGCGCCACGGAAGGCGGGAAGGCCGGGGTCGGGGGCAACGGGGTGTCTGATAGCGCGTCAGTGGCGCGGAGGTACGAAATCGCGCTCGGAACGTCCAGACACGCCGCACATGCGGCGTCCGACAACGACGAAAGCCACGGGGCTTCAATCTGACCACCACCCACGGACTTTCTTCCCCGCAACGCAGGCTGCAAAGCGAGCTCATGGGGTTAATGGTGCGTCTTATTTTCTCCCCGGTCCCTGGAAAGTGCGGTGGAAACTCAACACGCCACTTCCACCGCGTCGTTCCACCCGAACCGAACGCAATTGCCCCCCACGCGACGTGCGTTTGCCCTTTCTGCAAACCCATGCTTTCCGGTTACTGACCCCCCACCCCCCCATTCGTACCCCCGCGCCCACCCCTCGCCCCGCAGACCAAAGCGGACGCGGGCATCAGCGCGTTTCCGGACGGGGATAACATCTTCAACTGGGTCGGGACCATCGAGGGAGCCTCGGGGACGGTGCGTGTTTAGGACGAGGCTCCACGCGCCACCCCGCCCCACCGTCTCCTCCCCCCGCGACGCGACCGATGCCCGGTTTCGGGAAAGAATTTTGGCAAAACAATCGCAAGTGACGATTTTTTTGAGTCCTTCTTGCGTCTTCCGACTGACCACCCGACCCTCCCACTCGCATTCACCCCCATCCAACAGGTGTACGAGGGCCTGACCTACAAGCTCTCCCTGAACTTCCCCAACGACTACCCGTTCAAAGCCCCCACGGTGAAGTTTGAAACCCCGTGCTTCCACCCGAACGTCGACCAGTTTGGCAACATCTGTTTGGACATTTTGAAGGAAAAGTGGTCCAGCGTGTACGACGTGCGCGCGGTGCTTCTTTCCATTCAATCGCTTCTCGGTGAGCCGAACAACGCGTCGCCCCTCAACGCGCAGGCCGCGCAGCTGTGGGACAATCAGGAGGAGTACCGGAAGAGCCTGCACAAGAGGTACGTGGACGAGGCGAAGTGATGAAACGAGCGTTTGCGGACCGGCCAAGCGTTTGAGTGCACGAGAGACAAAGCGCGCCGGGTATGCGGATATAGCGGAAAATGGCGTTTCCCCGGCGGCTTGATAGACCATAGATTGTGTTGAGAAAAATCACTTCCTGTATAAACACTTGGCCGTTCCCCGGACGGACGGACTTAAACCAGGAGTCAGTCCGTGTTTGGAGTTTCTTTGCGTCGACTAGTCGCCTCCGAAACCGCGACGCGTCACCGGTGAATCGTTCGCGGCGACGACAACCCGCCCGCGTTCGCGTCCCACGAAAAATCGACAGGTCTCTGAGGTTTTTCAACCTTTACTGGAGCCCCTCCCGCCCCGCTCCGCGCCCTCATCGTCGGCACCGCCGGCACCTCCCCACGCGCGCAGAGCTTCCCGAACCGCTCCTGCAGGTCTCTTTGGTTGTCCATGCTTATGTCGAGCTTCTCCTGGTACGAAACCATCGGCGTGACGACCATCATGTTTTGGAAACTCTGAAGCACGTCGTAATCCACCACCCCGCCCTGTAGTCGGTGCGTGAAGTCGGCGAACGCGTTCCGGTTCACCAGGTACGCCTCCGAGGACCGCAAATCGCACCCGGCGTTTCGCACCAAGCACGTGTTTTGGGAGGTCCTTTCGCAACGGCACTGTGACGGGCAGGTGGTTGGTTTCTTTTCTGTACCATCCACTTTCTTTTCTTCACCACCCACGTTCGCCGCGTCAATCCCAAACGCCGCGTCAATCTCCTCGGATTCAATCGCGAACGGCCGGTACCCGAACCGCACAAAGCTCCAGGTCCATTTCTTTTCCTCCATCGGGGACGCATTCATTGCTTTCTTTTCGTATGGGACACCTCGTACCTGTTCCAAATCTTCCGGGGAAGCGATACCTTGTACCAAGTCGGCATTCATTCCATTCACGTCGTCCAGTGACCCTGTCACCCCATTCAAACCAGGTGCCCCTAACCGAGGCTTGTCCGGTCGAATCAAACGCTGCAGGTTTTCGTACTCGTGGTCGGAAAATTTCACGGTGAAATCACTCCGCGCGTCATCCTCGATCACGGCCACCACGTCGTGGCCGTGTTCGTTGGCGTGCGCCACGGCTACGGCGTGCGAAAAGCTCGCCCGGTGCCAGTGGTCCAAGTCTGTGTCCTTGACGCACTCGTCGATCACACGGCCGTTGACTAGCAAAACTTTGCCCCGCCACGCCTCGGGGGCCACCACGTTTTCGCACTCCACGCACAGGAGGTAGATTTGATCCGCGAAGTTCGCCAGGCTTACGAACGGCCACGAAAACCGGTCGCTACTCGCTTCGGGTGGCACGGAAAACGCGTTGTCGCACTGCAACGCCCCGAGAAGAGGCAAATCACCTGGGCGACCGGTTGTTTTCCACGACCCGTGTAACGCGGTAACCGTGCCCAGAGTCGCCGCGAACGAGAAAATGGCGACCGCGACGAGCCAGAAAAGCCAAGCCGCTCTTGATACATCCCGAAAGCCCTGCTTGGACGCACCACCGAGCCCATCCCCGCGCGTCCCCAAGCCGGGGGGAGACACCACGTGCGTTTTCTCCATGAAAGCAGGGCCGAGCAGAACGGCGGCCTCCCCGCCACCCACCTCGGGTGCTTCCCGACCGCGAGCCATCACTGAGGGTGTTGGAAGAATTCGTTTCGTTTTTCCCTCTCTTTTGGAGTTCGCATATTCTTTTCGCGCGTGTGACACACGTACTGTCTACATGCCGAAGGTTCGACGATGACGAAGCCTCAGGCACTCCGCTGACGCGCGTAGACTCACCGGAAGGGACGTCGCGGGGAAGCAGATGATGAAAATCGAATCGAGAAGACGCTCGATATCGATGGACCTCGGCGAGCGGACACCCCTCAAGCCGCCGTTGCTACGCGCGTCTTCGGACCGCGATGGGCTGATGAATCTGGCGCCCGGATCGCCCGTCGCGACACGATCAATCTCGAACGCGAGTGTCGCGCTGCTTCGCGCGGAGAACGCAGCGCACAGACTGAACAACCACGCGATGCGTGAGGTGCTGGCTGAGGTGGCGGCTTTGCCTGCTGAGTCGGAAACCGAGTCGGGCGAAACCTCCGCGCTACACATCCTTCAAAACGCGGTCGTGGTCCTTGACCAGGCGGACCGCATGCTTTCGGACGTGGCGGTGGCCAAAAAAAAATATCCGCTTCAAAACAGCAATTCCGGACGTTTATCGCCGTTCATCAACGCCGACATCGGTGACGCCGCCAGAGGCTTGCTACGGCAGTACGATCCCAGCGGTGTGGGGGACCCAAGCTCGTTCCAAGATAGCGCGCGACTCGCAGCGGTGGCGTACGACGCCCTGGTCGTCCGCCGAGCCGCCACGGCGTTCGCACGGACGTCGAAAAAAACGCGTTTTGAGCAAGAACGTCCTTCGTCGCCGGCACTCGCGCAGTCGCCGTCGCCGTCGAAGAAAAACGTAAACGCGCTGTGCTTCGATCTAGCGCGGACGGACTTGGGGAACGCGATTTGCAGTTGGCGAGACTTCGACGCCATAGCGCTGGACACCGCGATGCGAGGCGCGATTAGAAAGGAGCCGGTCGCGGACGCCGACGCCGACGCGACAAAAGAAACACCAGCGCCTCGCGTTTCGGGGATTCTTCGCGAAACCACTTTAGCCGCGATGGAGCACTTGGGCTTGTTCGAAAAGGTGCCTTTGATCAAGAAAGAGAACGTCGCAAAATTTCTGAAAGCCCTGGAAAAGCAATACGCCTCCCCCGAGTACCACAGCGCCGTGCACGCCGCCGACGTGGTGCAGGCTGTTTTGTTTATTCTCGCTCCGACGGGTTTGGAATCGGATTTAGTACACCGAATCGACCCCAACGCCGTGTTCGCGCTGCTCATCGCCGCGTCCGCGCACGACGTCGGGCACCCCGGGTTGAACAACGCGTTTCTGTGCAACACGGAAGACCCGAGAGCGGCGCGGTGGAACGACGTGAGCGTGAACGAAAACGGCCATTTGCACGTGTGCCTTGCTCTTTTGAAGATGCACGAGGTTTTCGACGGGTTACCCGAGAACCTGCGGAAACAGTGCAAAGCGACGATCGGCCGCCTAATACTGTCAACGGACATGGCGCACCACACACGGCTGGTGGAGGAGTTCGTTGATGTCGCGGCGAACGCGATTGAGGCGGCGAACGTGGGTGACGAGTGGGACGAGCGGGGCGGGGGCGGTTCTTTGGCCAATCACAATCGCGACGACGGGTCGCGCGTCTCGAACTGGCAAGATCCAACCCTGGCGTTGTGCTTCGTGCTGCACTGCGCTGATATTTCCAACCCCGCGCGGCCGTGGAGCACCGCTCGTGAGTGGGGGCGGAGGGTCACGGAGGAGTTTCACAAGCAAGGCGACTGCGAGCGCGCGCGCGGCGTGCCAGTCGCGGCGCTGAACGACCGAAACGCGAGCGGCGACGTCGACAAAACAACCGCCGCGAACCAAGCCGCGTTTTTGGAGTACGTCGTGGAACCCACGCTTTCTGGGCTGGCCACCATCGCGCCAAACGCAGTAGAGGTGATGATGAAACACCTGTGCGAAAACAGATACGAATACCAACGCGTCGTCGCGGGGAGCTTCGAAGAGTACAAGAATTAATGTCAAAATAGTAAGATGAAAAGAACCTCACTGCAGATTTGCAATATTTTTCTCCACGAACAACACGCTCTCTCGGAAGCCACGACGCACAACGACGCGCACACGACCCCCGGTCCGCGATGTCTTCCAACGCGACGCTTGGTGTGGAAAATCGCGCGCACAAGCGAAAGCGCGAGCGCAGCGATGCTATCGCGTCGAACGCGGGCGAGGCCATCCCCGGCCTTCTCAACGACATCGTCGTCACTCACGTTCTCAGAACTGAGCATTTCGACGATCCAGCCAATCTCGCACGGCTCCCAGCGGTGAGCCGTGCGATGCGCGACACGTTGGCGGCGACGGGGCTTCGGTTTGAGGAGGCGTACGTGCTTGAAGCCGTGGAGCTTGGATGTTTAAGCGCGTTGAAGCGCCTGCACCGGGGAGGTCACCTGCCGCATCAAGAACTCCTTTGTGGGGCAGCGGCGAGCAGCGGACAGCTCGAGGAGTTGAAGGTTTTGCGCGCGGACGGCTGGCCGTGGGACAAATACACGTGCTCGGCGGCGGCGAAGGGCGGGCACCTCGAGGTGTTGCAGTGGGAGCGCACGAATGGGTGCCCGTGGGACGAGGTGACGTGCAGGGCGGCGGCGATGGGCGGGCAGCTCGAGGTGCTGCAGTGGGCGCGCGCGAACGGCTGCCCGTGGAACGCAGACACGTGCTACTGGGCGGCGGAGGGCGGGCACCTCGAGAGGCTGCAGTGGGCGCGCGCGAACGGCTGCCCGTGGGACGAGACATGCACGTGCTCGAGCGCGGCAAGGGGCGGGCATCTCGAGGTGCTGCAGTGGGCGCGCGCGAACGACGCGCCGTGGAACGAGTGGACGTGCGCGTACGCGGCGAGTGAAGGGCACCTCGAGGTGCTGAAGTGGGCGCGCGCGAACGGATGCCCGTGGGACGCGAACACGTGCCATGGGGCGGCGAGTGAAGGGCAACTCGAGGTGCTACAGTGGGCGCGCGCAAATGGGTGCCCGTGGGACGAATACACGTGCTACTGGGCAGCGGAGGGAGGACACCTCGAGACGCTGCAGTGGGCGCGCGCGAACGGCGCGCCGTGGGACGAGACAACGTGCGCGTACGCGGCGAGTGAAGGGCATCTCGAGGTGCTGCAGTGGGCGCGCGCGAATGGGTGCCCGTGGAACGAGGACACGATCGCGAACGCGGGTCATAATGTGTACGATGATGTGGTTATCCGGGCAAAAGCGAACGGCGCGCCTGAATAGACTACATAGCGACTTTTGGGGGTTGGGGGTTGTTGAAAAATATTTTATTGCCCTCAAGCCACTTCACGCTCCCATGGAAGTAGCAGAGGCTTCCGGCCGCGGGTCTTTCCCCGGGTGATTCCGTACCTTCCGCACGCGCGTTTCCCCCGGGTCGAACCCGCCTTCCTCGGCGCCCCACACGGACCAGGACGGCGTGGGGAGCATGTACTCGTCGCTCGTGAATGTTTTCCCCGACGAAACGAGCGTTTGGAACTTTTCGTAATCGATCCACGTGTGCCACTGTCCGTGCACCAAGTACGGGTCCTTCCTGGCGAGCAAAATGCAACACGAATGCGCGTGTTCGCACGCCAAGCCGTACTCCGCGGACGAAGGGGTTCCGCCTGTCAATTCTTCCTGCGTTTCACTCGAAGCGCCACTCGAAGCGCCACTCAAAGCGCTCGACGCGTTTGAAGCGCCCTGCCCAACCGTACCGGCGGATCTTCCCATAACCAACCCGTGCCTCGCCACGCAAAGCGACTCCCCGAACTTCTTCACGTCCTCGTGGTACGGCACGTTCTTCATGGTTAAGCTGGACGCGCCTGACGTGGCGCCGCAGTACGTCATGCCTTTGATTTCAATAAGGTCGGGTTTCCCGAGGTCAATCAACTTGGCGTACTCCACGGTGTCTGCTACGTTCCAGCCCGCGACGAGAGTAAGGCGGTACACCGTGCGCTGGTTCTTGTCGCGAAGCGCGGTGAGGGACCCCATGAAACGGTCCTGAGGCATGGAAAAGAAAAGGCAAGGAAAGGTCAGCGACTCTCGGGTGTGTATTTCGGATTGATGAACAAGAACTCAAAGACCTTTCCGGACAGAAGCGTATGTCCGGGTAAAAAGAAAAGCAAAAAATAAAGAAGACTCGTTGTGGTCGCGTCGCATCCCGCGCGGCGAAGGAAACACCCCGCGCGTTTTGCGGCGCGACTAAAAGTTTTTGTCGGCGCCTCGCGGCAGTCGAGAGCCCATCGCAGGAGCAGTCGCTGTTTGACAAAGAGGCGCCCAGTCGTGAATGATGGGTGAACTGTGGGTGGTGGGGGGGTTCTTTTTTAACCAAAAAGGTAATACACCTAAAAGGTTATACGCCGAAAAGGAATACACCTAAAAGGTAATACACCGAAAAGGTTATACCCCAAAAAGGTTATACACCTGAAGGTTAATACACCAAAAAGGTATAAATACACCGAAAAGGTAATACACCCGAAAAGAAAAGAAAACGAAACGTACCCAGTAGTCTCCGAACAGCGGTCGGTCGATCGCTTTCAGCGTTTCCGGCGTCGCGGCGTCGACGGATACGTAGAGCTGGGTTATCGCGGGGAGGTTGGTAATGGCGTCGGGGAACTGGGCGTTCGTCACAAGGAACGTGGAGATTTTCTTTTCGTGCAGCAAAGAAACGAACTTGTCGATTTCGGGGTACATGATTGGTTCGCCGACCAGCGAAAGCGCGCAGTGCTTCGGGTCCATCCCCTCCGCTAGCCGTTCGGGTAACACCCCGGGGACGCCTTTCATTTGCTTGATCATGCCTTTGTGCTCTTTTATCGCGCCGTTTACCAGGGTCACCGCGTCGTCCATTTTCCAACGCCACGTTCGGCCGACCGGGTTGGTGTGGTGTCGCCAACAGAACACGCACCTGGTTTCGGAAAAGAAAAGGGTCAGTCGCGAATGGCACCAAGTGCCGTGTATGCCGCGATGTATGGACAAACAGTCCCCAGCTTCGGTAAAACAGTCTAATTGTGCCGTGTGTAGTGACTACGTAGCTATGGGCTCCCCAACCGGCAAACAACCGGTGTCCCCGGATTTGGGAAATAAAACGCACTTGTTCGCGCACGCCAAACTCGGCGTGGTTTCCATGCACCGGTGGCTCTCGATTCCGTAAAACGAGTGCTTGTAGCACCCGCCCCGCCCCCTGAGCTGCGCCTTGGTCCACCGGCACAGCTTCACGCCTGAGTGCGAGCCGATTATTTTGTACCCCTGTTTCGTTAAATTCGCCCGGAGCTGGTCCGTGACCATCTCTTTCTTCTCACCGACAACCCCGCCGGCGCCGATGTCCTCCATGTCAAGGTCATCTTCGCTCCCGGCTTCGGGTTCGGCTTGCGTTTCTTCGTCGTCGTCGTCACCACCCGAGCCCTCCTCTTCCTCGGTGTCGTACTCCACAGCTGCGGGGGTTTCCGCAGTGTCCTGTCCCACAGTCGCCGCGGACGCTATCTTGGATTTCACCGTGACCCTCCCCTTGGCTTTCTCCTTCTGTTTCTTGTCCCCCCCCGGCACCAAGCGTTCGGCCAAGCGGTCGGCCCAGTCGTGGAACTGCGTTTCCATGCGCCCGTTCGATTCGTCCCCATCCGCGCGTCTCAACACCCGCTCGCCTCCTAGCCGGGCCATGTCCTGGTCAAGCGCCCTCGCGGCCGAGTTGAACCGGTCCGCGCCGTACTCCCTGTTCCCGCACCCGAAAACCGCGAACTTGGTGTCCTTTAGAAACAAAGCCCCAAACCTCTCGTCCGTGGCGCTTTCGTGAAGCCACTGGACGAACCACTTGGCGCTTTCAGGCGGCACCGCACCGGACGCGTCCTCGTACGTCGCAAGCACTATGAGCACCACTGGGGTGTTCACCAGGTCCTCGGGGTCGAAATACTTCATATCCGTGGTCTCCAGGTCCAGGCCGTGCCGCGTTTTGAGCGAGTTACAAAGTTTATGCGCCAACCGCCGCGCTGTGCCGGTCTGCGAGCCAAACAAAATGCGACCCCCGAGTGACCCAACACCGGGTTCGGGGGGGGTGCGCAGCGCGTCCGCGATGTCCCTCACCGCGCCGTCGAAACCAGCCGCCGGCGTGTCACTCACGTGCGTCGTCGCCTGGCCATTGTCAGGGGATGCGGAACTAGAACCAGCCACCACGGGGGCGTGCGGCGTCGACGACACGAAATCGCCGCCACCGGCAGTGCCGTGCGATTTGGAAGACTGGGACGCGCCCATCTCGGTGGTAAGTGGTCACGCGCCGCGCGCGGTTTCCGCACTTCTCTTTTCGGCACGAGTTCGCCCCTAACGCGATCGCGGGAGTGCGCCGCGCGTCGACGTTCGTGCCTCCTCGAACGGGGCGCGCGCGCGCGTGTGCGGGACGGAGAGAAGGTGCGTGTCACGTCGGGACGCAAAACCTGGCGGCGGTGTGGCGCGAGGCGCTCATCAAATCTCACAATAACATTCGAAACCCCGTCTGTTGGCTTTTTTTGGGGGCACTGGTCAACCTTCGTCAGTCTTCCCCGAACGCCTGTGGACACGTTTCGGTCCGTAGACGGTTCGCGGCACGATGAACATGGCGTCGCAGGACTTGATGGCGGGCGAGCGCCAGAGCGGACAGGATGTCCGCTCCTCGAACGGTGCGTACGGAAGCTCCCCGAACGCGACTTGAAGTCGGTCTTGCCGCAAAAGCGCGCGGCGATCGATCTGGGGCTCGATCGCGAGCGCTGGACCGGTGGATCAAGCGCGCGGACGCGTCAACGGCGGTTCCCGTCGTGCCGTGTGTCTCCGCGCGTAACTCCACAACTCGACGCCTCGCTGCGACTCCACCATCCCCATCTGCACCGCGTCAACCCACAAACACTGACGCTGATCTTTCTTCCCGCCCCTCCTCGCCCTTTTGTTCCTCGCAACAACAGTCATGGCCGTGCAAGCGGTGGCGAACATCGTCAAGACGTCACTTGGCCCTGTCGGTTTGGATAAAATGCTCGTGGACGACATCGGGGACGTCACGATCACCAACGACGGCGCGACGATTCTCAAGCTCCTGGAGGTGGAGCACCCCGCGGCGAAGGTACGGCCGGCCGCGATCGGAAAAGAAAAACGGACTCGCGTCCCTTTGTTTGACTTTCGAAGACTTCTTGGATTCAAAAAAAGCGACCCGCCGAGAACAAGCGGCGTGTCTCGCGGACAGGCGTATCTTCCACCTTCCGCGCGTTTTCCCAGGATCGACCCTGAGCCCTTGCACACCGGGCGACACGTACTAACCAACCCCCCCCCCTTCCCACCCTCAAAAAAACCCACACGCGCAGATTCTCGTCGAGCTCGCGGATCTGCAGGATCGCGAAGTCGGCGACGGCACGACTTCGGTTGTTATTTTGGCGGGTGAGCTGTTGAAGCGCGCGAACGACTTGGTGCGTAACAAGATCCACCCCACGTCTATTATCGCCGGGTACAGGCTCGCGATGAGGGAGTCGGTGAAGTTTCTTGAAAACACCCTGGCGACGGACATCGCTACTCTGGGCGAGGACGTCATTCTGAACTGCGCCAAAACGGCGATGAGCAGTAAGATCGTCGGCTCGGATGCTGATTTCTTTGGGAAGATGGTCGTGGACGCGGTGATGGCGGTGAAGACGTACAACGACTACGGGGATCCTAAATACCCTATCAAATCCATCAACGTCCTGAAAGCGCACGGCAAGTCCGTCAAGGAAAGCCGCGTGATTAACGGCTACGCCCTGAACCTCGGGCGAGCGGCGCAAGGCATGGTGAAGAGCGTGAAGAACGCCAAAGTCGCGTGCATCGACTTCAACCTGCAAAAGACCAAGATGCAGATGGGGGTCCAAGTGTTGGTTACGGACCCGCGAGAGCTGGAAAAGATTCGACAAGAAGAGTTCAACATCACCGGACGAAGAGTAAAGATGATGCTCGACGCGGGCGCGAACGTGATTCTGTGCAGCAAAGGTATCGACGACATGGCGCTCAAGTACTTCGTCTCCGCGGGTGCGATCGCGTGCCGAAGAGTGCCGAAGGATGACCTAAGAAGGGTCGCCAAAGCCACGGGCGCGCAGATCCTCCTGACGCTCGCGGACATGGAGGGCAACGAGAGCTTCGACGCGGCGAGCCTTGGGACGTGCGGCGAAGTGTGCGAGGACCGCGTTTCCGACGACGACATGATCATCCTGAAGGATTGCGCAAACACTCAAGCGTGCACGTTGTTGATTCGCGGCGCGAACGACTACATGCTGGACGAGGTGGACAGGTCCCTTCATGACGCGCTTTGCATCGTGAAACGGGCGCTGGAATCGGAAAAGGTTGTGGCGGGCGGCGGCGCCGTGGAAGCGGCGCTTTCCGTGTACCTCGAGACCCTCGCCACGACCCTCGGGTCGCGGGAACAGCTCGCCATCGCCGAGTTCGCCGAGGCGCTTCTCGTGATTCCCAAAGTTCTCGCGGTCAACGCAGCGAAGGACAGCACGGAACTGGTCGCTAAATTAAGAGCCTACCACCACGCCGCGCAAACCAAGCCGGACAAGAAACACCTCGCCGGGTACGGCCTGGACTTGGTCAAGGGCGAGCTGAAGGATAACCTGAACTCGGGCGTTTTGGAACCGGCGCTGTCAAAAGTGAAGAGCATCCAGTTCGCCACGGAAGCCGCCATCACGATCCTACGAATCGACGACCTGATCAAGCTGCACCCGGAGGAGCAGGGGCAGTAAAGCGCAGCGAGAAGAGCGTAAAGGGATTCATTCGATTTCGAGCAAAGGGAGTGGGGAACACAAAACATTTAAACAGAGAGCGACTTGTGAATACGGCGATTTTGCGAGCGTCGTTTCATCGGATTAAATGCAGCGTACGCCTGCTACTACACAAGCGTTTGGCGCGCGAAGCGCGGCAGCCGGGGCGCCCCGGTAACTACCGCCGCGGATTTTAAGCGCGCCGACGTTTTTGTCTTGTTTTTCACGGAATTTTTTGAAAGTCTCGTCCGCTTCCGATCGCCGCGCCGCGTCGGGACCGACGTTACCCGTCGACTCGGAAACGCTTCCGATCAAAGGCCCGATTCCTCGTCTCCGTGAGCTAGTGGTTCTGTGTGCTAGGCAAACACCCTCCGTCTTTCATGACCATCCAAAAATGACCCGCGTCGCGTTGCGTCTTCGCGCGAAGAGTCGGCGGCGCCGGCGCCAGATTGAATCGATTTTTTTTTCGAGTTTTAAAAAAAACTCACCGTCACGCCGCGGTGCCTTCCACCCCTCCGTCTTTTCCTTTCCCTTTGGTTTTCCCCTTATGCTTTTGCTTCGCGACGACCTCGACTCCGAGCTCGTCGTTTTTCTCGCCAGTCTCCGAAACCTCGTCGTCCTTTCTCGCCTCGCCCTTTTCCGCGCCGCCCGCCTCCCCGCCGGGCACGCCCAACTCCAACAGCTTGCCGTTCAGCATCGAGTTGTCGTCACTCAAGGCATCGCACGCCTGTTTCAACCTTCCCAGCTCCGCCCGCAGGGTTGCGTTTTCGGTGGACAGCGCATCCACCCTCCCTCCCAAATCCTCGCACTCGGACTGCTTTCGCAACCGCGACCGCCGCGCCGATTCCCGGTTGGACTGCTTCCGGCGCTGGCGCTTGTGCTCGCGCTCGTCCATCCACACCTCGCCGTTGCCGTTGCCGTGGCCGTGGCCGTTGCCAGCGTTCGTAACAGCGACGGACTGGCCGTTCGCCGCCGCCGCAGCAGCAGCAGCAGCCGCCGCGTGCTGCTGCTGCCACATCGCCGCGGCTTCTCCGGAGAAGCCGCCGTTCGCGTCCAGGAGACCCGCTCCGGGAGTTCCCTGAGCCCCGGCGGACGACTCCTTGCCCTCGGCACTTGAACCCGCGTGGGCGTAGTTACCCATGTACCCGGGGTACATCACCTGCCCTTGTCCGTACGGGTTCATCATGGCCTGTTGATGAGAGAGGGGGCTGGAGGTTAGCGGACGCGCGAGTTTACACTCGACAAAAGAAAAGGAACCTCCATGAGGACGACTCGAGACGTGGAGACACGCGGGGCGACGGAACCGAACCAGCCGCCGGTACGCACCTGAGGCCACATGGCATACGGGTTGTGCGCCATCTGTTGTTGCTGCTGCTGCTGCTGCTGCCCGTAGAACCCGGCCTGGGTCTGCGGAGGCGCCTTTTGGGGAGCACGGGAGTTCGCGAGCGGTCAGCGCGTGATTCCGAGGGAGCACCTCGAAGCGTCGTTTGGTAATATCGGCAGGCTTGCTTCGCGCGTGCAAAGTTCGTGGTACGTCGGTTCACAGGATGGAAGGCGCGACAAAAACCGGCTGTTGCTACGTAGCATCGCGCACCTGCATGTGACACCTCTTGTGATTCGCCTTCCCAATGTCGGCGCCGCCGCGAACCTCGCTTCACCGGCGCTCGGAGTCGTCGCCAAAAAGCACTTCGGCGGACTCGTCGAGATTTCCCGCACACGCGAACGCTTCCGCAACACGCGCGTGAGCCCCTTCGGGGGTCGCGCGTGGTTTCGCGACGGAGGCGACTTGGGGGGGGACGACGACCGGCCGACACGACGTCTGTCCGCTCGGTACGTCTCGTTGTGGTGCAACAGACGGAAGGATGGCGGTGAGACCGGCAAATTGAAAGTGCACGACTCCCGGCTCGCACGTTTTCACGCCAACTGCGAAACGCCACACGTTTCCCGTGAGTGTCGACGTTTGATTGGCCCGTTCTGGACAGGCGTAACCAACTTTCCTTTCGCCGTGCTCGGTCGATTTCTGCACGCACTCGGTGCGAAAGAAGACGTCGGTTTCAATTTCACCGAGGCAACACGGAACGCCCGCGGCGACGTGGAGGGCTGAAATTGCGTTTTGCGTGGCCAAAGCGCTTTTTGGGTGTCGGCTTCAGTTGGTTATCATCGTCGTCACCCACATTCGCGAACGCGTCAGGCATCATGTCTGCGTGCCGCGCGATGAGCTGGCGCGCCACGCACGTTCTCCCCGAGGGCTTGCGTGCGTCGTCTACTGCCGCCCGTGTGTCAGGTTCGCGCGGTGAGCCCCTGGTGGTGTACGCGAACCGGGGGAACCGCAGCCGCAGCAAAAAAAGCGCGTCTCCGATTGTGCGGAAAAAGGGGCTCAAGAGTAAAAACGCGCCGGGCGGCGCCGCGGTGAGCACCGCCCCCCCCCCCGTGAAGCACCCCAACGCGGGCCCTGTGATGGAAATCGAGGCGAAACAGACGTTGGCTGAAATCCTGGCGCAAGACCAGCCCATGCGGATCATCAAGCCGCCCAGCGGGGACCGGGGCGGGTCGTTACCCGGCGGCGGCGGCGGGCTTCGGTACGGCGAGGCGAAAGATTCCAAACCCGGATCCTGGGCGGATGCGTTGGCGGACTTCCGGTCGGAAGGCGCTTCCTTCGAGACGAACCGCAACGCCGCGAAAAGGACGGTACTTGATGAAGAAGAGTCCTTCTTCGTGGTGGGCAGCGGCAAGAACTTCGTGGCGTACGGCCGCGGCGAAGCGGCGAACGACGACGAGTGGGTCGAGGACGACGATGATGAGGAGATGGAGGACGACCCGGATGTTTTCGAAAGAGACGAGAAAAAACCAGGAATGAGCGCCTTGGAAAAGCGGTACAAGCAAGGCCAGGCCGCTGGGGCGGTCGAGTTCGAGCTAGGTGAGGAGGTCGAGGATGATGACGACGGGTGGGATGACGAGGAGAATTCCGGAACCGAAATCAAAGAGCGCGGCATCCCATTCGCGATGCGGTGTTTTGACACGGCGAAGGTTTTCGTGAAGGCTGGGGATGGTGGGCGGGGGATGGTTGCGTTTCGCAGGGAGGCTTTCGTGGCACAAGGGGGGCCTTATGGCGGCAACGGCGGGAACGGCGGTGCCGTTTTTTTCGAAGCCAACGACGGCATAAACTCGCTCGTCGGGTTCAGGAAGAAAGTGCACCACAGAGCGGAGCCCGGCGGGAACGGGGGCGGGAAGCGCATGCAAGGCCAGAACGGCAACGACCGCGTGGTTTTGGTACCACCCGGGACCGTGATCCGGGACTCCAAGAACGGCGCCGTGCTGGCGGAGATGTTCCAGCACGGCCACAGGGAGATGGTGATTCCGGGCGGCAGGGGCGGCCGGGGGAACGCGTCGTTCAAAACGAGCAAAAACAAGGCGCCGCAAATTGCGGAAAACGGCGAAGAGGGAATTCAGTACTGGATCGAAATGGAACTCAAACTTGTTGCTGATGTTGGTATAATAGGCGTGCCTAACGCGGGTAAGAGCACGCTGCTGGCGAACGTATCAAACGCGAAACCCAAAATCGCGGATTACCCGTTCACCACCATCGTACCCAACCTCGGCGTGGTGGAGCGCGACTTTGAGCGGATGGTGTTCGCGGATATTCCCGGTTTGTTGGAAGGCGCGTCCGAAGGCATCGGGCTGGGGTTCGAGTTCCTGCGACACGTCAAGCGAACGCGAGTGTTGGTGCACGTGTTGGATTGCACATCAAAAGACGTGTTGGAAGAATACGACGCTATTCGCAACGAGATCTTCCTGTTTGACCCCGAAGTCGGGGACAAACCCGAACTCATCGCACTGAACAAAGTGGACGTCTCGTCCGAGGCCTCGGAGCGCGCGCTTGAGCTGCAGCACTACTTCAAAACCGAACGCGGAATTGGCGCGCACGTTATTTCCGCAGCGCAAGGCCAAGGCGTGGAGGCGCTGGTCATGGCGATCAAGGAAGTGTGGCAAACCCTGCCCTCGCCCGATTACGCGGCGGAGGCGCTCGCGGCGGCGGAGCGGCGAATCGCGCGCCCCGCGGATGGCAAGTCCCTGGACGACTTCTCAATCAAAGACACCCCCTACGCCTTCGTCGTGGAAGGCGCCGCCATCGAGCGGTTCGTGCAGATGACCAACTGGGACTACTTCGAAAGCTTCAAGCGGTTCGCGCAGGTGCTTACGATGAGCGGCGTGGAGAAAGCGCTGAACGAAGCCGGCGCCGGCGAAGGCGACCGCGTGGTGATTGGGAAGTACGAGTTCGAGTGGAGTGACGACAGAAGGGAGTCGAACTTGTTCGAATCGTGGAAAGCGAAACAGGACGAGAAACCGGCGGGCACGACGTTACAGGGAACCAGGCACTGGCCGCATTAACGCGAGAACTGTTTTATGGTGTGTAATATATCTGTGGGGACTACTTTTGGTGATCTTTTTAGAATTCAATCGAGCACTCATCTCTATTCGCTCATCGCTACACGTGCGCATCACGTACTCTATGTCATCAAACCGCGCCAGCATCCTTGAGAAACTGAACAATCGCCGGGTGTCCCCCTTGTGCGACGTTAACAAAAGGTGTCATTGATTCGGACAGCGGCGTCATCCCGTTATCCGTCGCCTTGTTGACGTCCGCGCCCGCATCGATCAGCGCCTGTAGAACCACTTTTTGGCCCTTTTGAGCCGCGATGAATAGCGGCGTCACGCCGTTATCACCCGCCTTGTTGACATCCGCGCCCGTATCAATCAGCGCAAGCACCACCGCCTCATGGCCGTTTCGAGTGGCGTTGTACAGCGGCGTCCAGCCTTCCTCGTCCGCCTTGTTGACGTCCGCGCCCGCATCGATCAGCGCCCAAACCACCACCTCATGGCCATTTGCAGCGGCCATGAACAGCGGCGTCGCGCTGATAATCGTTGCCTTGTTGACGTCCGCGCCCGCCTCGATCAGAGCCCGCACCAAACTCTCGTAGCCCGCTTGAGCGGCGAAGTAAAGCGGCGTCCTGCCATTATCCGTCGCCTTGTTGATATCTGCGTCCGCCTCGATCAGCGCCAGTACCACCGCCACATGTCCCTCTTGAGTGGCCTTGACCAGCGGTGTCACGCCGTCAAACGACGCCTTGTTGATGTCCGCACCCAAGTCGATCAGCGCTCGCACCACCGACTCGTGGCCTTTTCCAGCAGCGATAAACAGCGGCGTCGAGCCGGCAGCCGTCGCCGTGTTGACGTCCGCGCCCGCCTCGATCAGCGCTCGCATTACCGCCTCGTGACCCTTTCCAGCTGCGATGTAAAGCGACTTGTCCCATTGGCAGCCGTTCGCGTGCGCCCACTGCAGCACCTCGAGGTGCCCGCCCTCCGCCGCTGCCCAACACGTGCCTGCGTCCCATGGGCAGCCGCCCGCTCGCAACCACTTTAGCACCTCGAGCTGTCCGCTCCTCGCCGCTGCCTTGCATAGGAGTTCTTGACGCGTCAGGTGACCTGCCAGTTGCAGGCGCCGCACCGCGCTTACACATCCGAGCTTTACGGCTTGATCCTCACCAAGATCTTCACATTCAAGCCCCGTCGCCGCCACCGCGTCGCGCATCGCGCGGCTCACCGCTGGGAGCCGTGCGAGATCGGCGGGATCGTCGAAATGCTCAGTTCTGAGGATGTGAGTGATGACGACGTGCTTGGGGAGGCCCGGGAAGGCTTCTTGCGCGTCGGCAAGGCTCGCGGGAGCAGTGGCCGTCGCGATATCACCGCTCACGGCAGTCATGGCTGTATGCGCTGCGTTGGAGAATACGTGAAGGGAGTCGGGTGTGCGTCGTGTGCGCGTCGTTGTGCGTCGAGGCTTCCGAGGAAAGCGTTATATTGAAAGGGCGGTTTTTTTTTCGGCCCCCAATCCCAATGGAGCAAACCACTTTACTCCACTCTCCTCCTGCTCCCCCGGTGCGGCGTGATGATCGAGACGTTCCCCCTACCTTTCGCCGCCCCCGCGCCCCCCCCCTTCCGCGGCTGTAGCGGGACTTCCATCAGTTTCGGCGAGTGCCCTATGGCTTCGTGCCACCCGAACGACGGCATGACTTCCCACCACCCGCCGTCCCCGTCTTGCCACTCGTCCCAGTGCTGGCTCCCATCAGACGAGTTCCCGTACTTGTGCAACCGTCCGTCCGGGTAGTGTTCCTCTCCCCAGGTCTTGTTAACGTGCCCGCCACCCATCTCGTCCCACGTGATGCCTTGCCGCGCCCCAGCTCTGCCGTCCTCGTTGTACGCCACACCCCACTTTTCTTCCCACTTCTCACCCCAGCTCCGGCCGGGCGCGTCCTGCGATAAATAAAAGAAAGTGTCAGTAAGCGTATGGGAACACAGTCGGCGGGATTTGGGAAAGGCCCAATACGTACCTGCAAACCGCCCTCCGCGTGGTCCCTACTCGCCCACGTGTCCGTCCACTTAATGCAGCTCCCCCCCCCGTCCCACTTCTCCCCCCACTTCTCCGTCCACCGGTTCGCGTGGCCGTCGTCGGGTGAGGCGTGGTCCTCGAGGGACCCGGTTTTCTCGCAATACCGGTCCACCGAGCCGTCGCTCCGGTAATCCTCCGTCCACCCCTCGCTCCAGCACTGCCCGGCCGGGGTGTGGCTCCACTTACTCGCTTCGCGGTGAATAAAAGGCGTACCATTCACGTCGTGCTGGTAAATTTCTTTCCAGCTCTCTTGCCACGCCTGGCCTTTCGAGTCCCTTCCACTCTTCACCGCCCCCAACTCGCGGTACGTAAACGCGTCGCTGGTTTCCCAGAACTTCTCCTCCCACTCCACCGCGCCGTCCGCGCTTGTTCCCCGTATAACGGTCCAGGACATCACCTTACCGTCCTCAAGCAACTCCTTGCCTTCCTCACGCCACCACCGCGCGCCTGACGACAACGTCCCGTCCATAGCCCCGCCCTCCGCGCCGAGCTCGCGCACGGCGCTGGAAAGCGCGTCCTCCAGCGACGCCTCCACGGCGGGCGCTCTTTCGACCTTCGCCGCTTGCTTGGGCGGTGCCAAATCAACGACGCTCCGCGCCTCGACTTCCACGGACCGGGCGACTTCCCTTTGGAAGGTCAACGAGGAAACCACCGGGGTGGTGCTTGCAACCACCGGAATCGCAGGAGCGGCTTCTGCTTCAACGGCACCCGCGGATGTTTCCGTTTCCGTCGCGCTCTGGTACGCCAAGTCCAGGGTTTGCTCCGGCGCGCGCTCCATCGTGGTCACCGCGGCTTCCACCCGCCGCGTGTACTCGGGGGCTTTCTGACGCATCGGTTCGGGCGGGGCGTAGTACGGGCTCCCGGGCGCTTGGCCCGGGGCGTCCGGAGGCGCCCATTTCCAGAAGTCAGAAGCTTTCGTGGAAGAGCTTCCGTCGTCACCGCTCGCAGAAGAGTCACCGGACGACCCCCCTTCGCTGCCGAACATCGCGCGCACTTTCTCGTCCTTCTGCCCGCCGCCGCCGTAAAAGGATGACGCGTTTTGGTATTTCTTCTGGTTACGCAACCGCTCCGCCGCGACGATGCGCTCGCGCGCCATTTGCTCCTCGGAGTTGGCCTTGGCCACCGCTTTCACCCGCGCCGCAGGGTCGTTGGCTTTACTCAACACGTTACCCTCCGCGTTTCGCTGCGCGAACGGCTTGGCGAAGTTGACCGGGCTTTGGAGGTTGAGGATGTTTTTCCCGATGGAATCGTTCGCCTCGCGCACGCTCGCGTCGCCGACAAATGTCGGGCGCTCGCGCCGCACGGTGCTTCCCGGGTTGACTTTGATGATGCCGGGTGACGAAATCGCCCGCGCCGCTGCTAATGCGGCTTCCGCCCTTTCGAACGCGCCCATCGGTGCGGCGGCCCTGGCGAACAAGTCAACCGCGTTCGCGGAGCGCGCGGCGGTTATTGTTGTCGAGCCCGAGCCCGACGACGTTCGCCCCGAACCGTCCGGACCTCCCGACGTCGCCGTTCTTTCCCCAGTCGCCACGCCTGTTCCCACCACGCCTGTTCCCACCGCTGCTCCGGTTGCGGCATCCGCCGCCGCCGAGAGCGCCGCCGCCGAGAGCGCCGCCGCCGCGAGCGACTCCGCCGCGAGCAGCGCCGCGTATTCAGGTGACTGCGCCCACACCGCAGCGGCTTGGTCGGACTGGGTGGGGTACTTGCGCGTCACGGACAGAAGCGCCGTCATGTCATCCCCATCCAGCTCCTGCTCCTGCGTCTGGTCGCTCTGGAAGGGTGGCAAACCGGAGACTCGCGTGTTGCGGGTTCGTTTGGAACGTGCAACACGCAAAACCCAACCTTTGCGTGCTACGGGGGTGGCACCGCCGGTCGCACGCGTAATGGAACTGGACGTCGAGCAACGGGGCTTGCGAAACGCACCCGCGGGCCGCAGTGTCGGTGCGGAACACGACGAAGCGCTCATCCTCGGAAGATCGTCACCGGAAGAAGATCTTAACGTCTTTCTTGCTCTTGCTCCTCTTGCTTCGGGCGACGCCGGGGAACGCGGGGCGGGGAGTGGTCAAGCCGCACGCCAAGCGCAACCGCCGCGTCGCGAACGGGTCGCGGGGTCGCCGTGGACGGTGCGTGCGTAACTGCTAGCTTTGCCCGGCAACGGACCTCGAGTGATGAGCGGGCCAGCGTGGCATATCGTAAAAAAGGGAAATTGTGGCGCTTGGTTCTTTCGTCAGTTTTTCTGGCACGTGGCATCCGCGCGGAGGCTCATCACTCTGTGGCCGCGCCCCGGATTCTTGGCATGCGCGCGCTTTCTTTCCTGTTCGGACCCGGCGCATTCGGCTTCGGCGGTGACAGACACAGACAGGTTTCACGGGACAAGCGGCCGTCGAACCTTCGACGCAACACGCCCACCCCCCAATCGTCCACGTCGCTTTGTCTCGGAGGCCGCTCGCCGAGCCCCTACTTCGCGCCTAAGCCTTGTTTCCGCCGGAACACCCGCGTTAACCAAACGCACCACAAATCCGTCACCGCAACGTCGTCCAAAATGAACGCCATCGTCCTGAACGCGCCGTTAATGGCGCAGTCCCTGGGCGGCGCGTTCGTGCTTGACATGGCGATTCAGTTCGTAGGCTGGGCGGGTTCCGCGACAATGCAGACGGAGAAGTTCTACGATTTGTTCGGCTCGCTGGCGTTCATGAGCTGCGCGGTGACTAGTTTCATGTCGTCACCTCAAGCCCCACGGCAGGGCTTGATTACCGGGATGGTGTGCGCGTGGACGGCGCGGCTGGGTGCGTTTTTAGTCACGCGCGTGTTTCGCGACGGCGGCGATTCGCGCTTCGACGCCGTGAAAAAAATCCCAGGCCAGTTCGCCGTGTACTGGTTCATGCAAGGCTTGTGGGTCTGGATCACGGCGCTGCCGTGCTTTCTGGTAAACGGCTTGGCCACCCAATCTGCGCTACACGCGGGTGACTACGTGTGCCTGGCCGTCTGGCTGTTCGGCGTCGTCTTCGAAACCACCGCGGATTTCCAGAAATACAAGTTCAAAAAAGACCCGGCGAACAAAGGCAAGTTCATCGACGTCGGTCTGTGGTCGGTTTCCAGGCACCCCAACTATTTCGGAGAGATTGCCGTGTGGCTCGGGGTGTGCGGGGTCGCCATGTCGTCCGCGTCTGTTGGAGTGAGCTTAGCATCCGTCGCATCGCCTTTGTTCGTCACGTTCCTGTTGACAAAAGTTTCGGGGATCCCGATTTTGGAAAAGAGCGCGGACGAGCGCTGGGGCGACGAGGCGAAATACGCCGAGTATAAAAAAAACACCCCCTGCTTGGTGCCGAGGCTGCCGGGAATGAGGAAGGAACTGTGAAAGGAATACACAGCATCAGGAATACACAGTATCAAGTCGTCTACAAACATTGTAATCATCAAATCAAACAACCTGTATCCAAGGGATTTTTCTTTTAAAACAACCGTCCTGAAAACACGGAAACCCCACCCTACGTCTACGCTAGGTACACGAACAGCTTCCGGTCGTTCCGGTCGCGTTCGATGAACTCGCGTTCGATTAGGTTTTCCAGGTGTTTTTTGATATCGGCTGGAGAGGGGGTGAACCGGTCTTTGAGTTGTTTCGTGACCTCTGTCACGACGCCGTTGTTATCCAGAATTCTTCGCGCTTTCATGACCCGCACGATCGCGGCTTCGATTTGGGGTTTGCGGTCGTTTTCCACCACCACCCGGGTAGCCTTGGCGTCCAAGTCGGTTTCCTTGCCACAAGCGCCGCCAATCACGGTGCCGATTTTCACCTTCAACAACTTGCTCGTGAACTTTTCGTTGAATTGAAAAACATCGCGCGCCCCGACCTCGCGCGTCGTCGGTTCTTTCCGCAAAACGTTCCGCCCCTTGACTAGGGACAGGCTCTGGAGGCTGCGCTTCAAGTCATCCTCCGGGATACCCGTCGCGGCTTGGATCTCTAAATACGACAAGCAGTCGGCGTCGTTGAACAGCAAAAGCACGCACATCTGGTGCGTGCTCACCACGAAGTCTCGCCGCACTTGGTTCGCGAACCGCCCGCGCAACTCCGCGGTGCCCATCGAGGTGAGCCAGTTCAGGTTGCGGCCGGTGTGGTTGGTCAGGTAGAAGTTTGTGTACGCTGTGACGTTCGCTTGAAGCACGGGCGACAAAACGCACTGTGTTGACGAAACAACTGGCCACGACCCGGTGGTCAACACGGTGACGCTCAAATCCACGCCGGACAGGGAAAGGCGCGACGATTTTTCTTTTTCCTCGCGCCGCGAACCCGACGAGCCGGTATCCATCAAACTCTCGCCGGTGGAACACGTGGTGAGCTGCGTGTACGTGTCCTCCGCGAGGGCGAGGTCGGCCGCGGGAGTGGCTGGGACACGGCTGTGTAGGGCCCCGGGTCCCACAGGTACCGGCCCCGACGGGCGGACTTCGTCATGATCTTTCTGGACGACGTCTTTCAGGAACTCGCGGAACGCCCGGTTGTTGTCCGCGGAAACCCTCACGTCGTTCACCATCCCCTCTATTTTTGAAGTGTACTGGTACCCGCACTCGTGCTTCAAACGCTGCACGAACGCCTTCTCCGCGTCATCCGACGAGCTCCGGTTGAAAAGCAAACGCTTTGATAGGTGCTGATACGATAAAAAAGAAAGTGTCAGTCGGTCGTAACGTGTATTACGTAAACAGTCAGAGGGAATAACCGTCCTTTCTGGTACGACTATGGGCAATCGCAGAGGCGGAATGTGGTAATGGGAAATACGCACCTGCTTGTAGTACCGCTCGAACACGTCTTTTTCGGAAAGGAACCGAAACAGCGACATGGCGCCGTCCAAGGTAGCGTCGGTTTCCTCGTCGCTGCGACCTTTCATTCCTTTGCGTAGCTTGTCATCCACGTAAAGCGAGATGAACTCCGGGCTTCTGCTGTTAAGGTTGACGAACTTCTCGAAAGAAGTGTGCAGGGCGTTTTGAAACGACCGGTCGCCGCCGAAAGACTCGGCCACGGTTTCGTCCAGCTTCTTTTTCAAAACAAGCAGCTCCTCGACGTACGCCACCGGGTTGTTTTTCAGCTCAGGGTCCGTCACGAGCTTCTCCCCAGCCTCGCACGCGAACTCTACGAACGTGCGTTTCACGAACTGCAAACCGCCGTCCAGGCGTTTGTACAAACGATACACCAACCCGGCTTGGTCGCTCCGGCCGCGCGCTAACATGCTTTGAAGTTTTGCCAGAAAAGTGTCAGGGCCTTGTATGGTCAAACAGGGAGGCCGGGATTTGGGAAATGCAAAACGTACTTTTTCAACCCAGAGTTGGGCAAACCCAACACGACGTGCGCCGGTTTCTCAAGCAACTCGGTTTCGCATCGCTTGACTAAGAACCGCTCGGTTCTTTTGTGCAGGTAGGTTCCGCACCGATTGACTTCCTCCGCTAAGCGTTTCTCCACCGCCGTGAGGTACGAAAAGCAATCCCCCGAACTTAGTAAACTTTCGCTTTCGTTTTTGTAAAACTCGCTCGTCGACGCCAGCACGTGCGTTTCAACGTCGGACACGTACACGTCCTCGCCCACGTCCATGGTCATTCGGGTTACGTCCGTGACGGCCGCGACGTCAAAGGAATCGCCTCTTCGCTCTGTGTCGATGGCGTCCAACACAAACGCGCGCATGCGCGAATTCACGGAAGGATCCCGCAACACCACGTCTCGCCACAGCGAGAGCCCGAGGTCGTACACCGGCTCCAGCTCGTTGGGCGGGACGTAGATGCGGTCCATGTACATCAGGATGTCCCTGATCATTGTCATGCTTCGCGCATGTTCGCGCCACTTTTTTTCAAGCTCCGCGGCGAACAAATCGGGGTGCGCTTTCTTTGTTATTTGCGACTGATACCAACAAAGAAAGTGTCAGTGTTGACCTGGGAACGCAGGGAGTCTATGATTCGGGAAACGCGCAATGCGTACCTTCACGTGTAACAAGTGTTCCGTCGTCACGCCGACTAAACCCTGGTACAAAACTCCCCCGTGGCGGTGCAACACCATGTTGTACGCGTTCCGGTAAAGCTCCTCGAAGGAAAGACCGGACGCATCGCGGTTGTTGATTTGCGCAATCGCGGCGCGAAGCGCGCTCCAGGTCTTTTCGGCGTACTGTCGTTAAAAAGTTTTGATGTGGGAGGGAAGGGAAGGTTGGGGAGTGTCGGTGTGAGTGACTTTGACGACTAGGTAGGAAGCGGCATCAATTAAATGCCAGGAGAAGCCGAAAGTGATATGCTTGATCTTGTTTGGGAGCGCATGCGCGCCCGGAGTGAGTGGGTGTCCCCGCAAAAGAATTCCGATAACTCTAAAGCCTCTCGACCGAGCGCCCAAAAACGCCCCGAAGTCGGGTGGTGCGTTCGAGGCGCCGGGTTGGGTAGGGTGCCCGTGGGTTTGCACCGCGCGGTGGTCGGTCATTCGCGGTCCGTGAAACGATCGTCCGTCCCGCGCTCGTACCTGTCCATCAAGCTCCACCCGGTGTTTAAAGGGCTCGATGCGGAACTTCCCGCGGTTACTCATGGTGAGTGTCTCAGTCCCTTCGAATCACGCGGGAGACGAAAACAGGCACCACACCACACCTAAACCCCCAATCTGAACCCACGCGGGTTACCCGGGTTGGTTCGCGTAAGCACGTCGCCCACGCGTCACGTCCGAACACCGCGCGCCGGCCACGGAAAGGACGCCCGCGAACGCGCAGCTCGCGACGCAAGTCCCGTCGAGGTTGCACGCCCCGCGCGCACGTATGGCGAAGAGGTTTTTGGGGCACACTCTTTCCAAGTTTCCGGACAGTCTGCCAGTATTTGTCTTTTGCCAAATTGTTGACCAGCAGACCAGGCAGCTGGTTCCGAGACCGCATACCGCGTCGCGCCTGCCGGGCCCGCGCGCGTACGGTCGGTGCCCGACGCGTCCGAACCTTTGGAACACGCGTTACAGCTTTTCTTGGAGCCGCCAGGTAGTCTTCCCGCGTGCTCTGGGAAGTGCAGGGACGACCGGACGCGAGGTGCCGTCGTAGTACCCCTTGCTACGAGATGTCGAGTGATACGGCGTCAACAGGCGCGGTCACGGAACCCGTGACAGCGGCGGCCGCCCTTGTTGCGGCGGACCCGGCCGCGGCGATGGTGTCAGGAGCCCTTTCCAACGTAATGAGCGACACCGCCCCCGCCCCACACCCCGCCCCCGAGCCTGAGGCGAGCGCAGAGGTACGCATTTCAGACCATTCTTCCTTCCGCGTCCCGTGTTTCTCTCGGACGTACCTACATTCACTCTGTCCCGATACACCGGCCTCTGACCCGGCACACCTCGTGCTTTACTGTCACAGCTCCCGCAACCTCCTGCTGCGGAACAGCCGCCTGCCGCGGTGGCTGCTCCCGCCGAGCAGGCGCCAGAGGGATCCGCGAGCGCGGAGGGAAGCGCCCACGCGGAGGAAACCAATCAGACCGAGACACCGAAGGAGGATGTCGTCGCGGATGTCAAATCACACGACGCGGCGGCGGAACCCGCGGCGTCTGCCGCAGCGGTTGCGGAAACACCGCCGGATCCGGTGGGGGATACACACCCAGTCGCTGCGTACGACCCGGTCGCAGCTTTGGTGGGTGGAGCGCTGGAAAAAGCTACTGCTGACGTCGCGACGGCGCAGCCCGTTGCGCCCGTCGAAGAGACGGCGCCGACGGCGCTGGAGGAACCTGTTGTCGCGGCAACGGCACCGCCGCCTACAACCCCCCCGTTCGACCCCGTCGCGGCCCTGGTGGGCGGTGCGCTTTTGAAAGCAGGTGCGAAGGGTGTGCCGAGTGCGGAGACGACGACTTCTGTTGGTGAGCCTACACCTGAAGTGGTGGGGGAACCCGCGCGACCCGCGGCGACGCCGACCCCGACGTTGCCTCCCGAGGAGAAGGAGCGGAAGAAATCCTCCGGCGGTTTCTTCGGCCGCCTTTGGAACGGGGGCGGGTCCAAGGATCTGAAAATAGAAGACGGCAGCGGGGCGATTGGCGCGGCCGCCGACCCTGTCGCGCCCATTGACGACACAGTCGGGGCGTTCGCACTTGGAAACGCAAAGGACGGGTTCGGGTCGCCCGTCGCGACGTCCGGGCCGGGCAGCCCGGTGGAGGTGGGGAGCCCGGAGGGGGAACGGGAAGAGGAGGGTGGTGAGGGAACACAGGCGGGAACGGTGGTGTACACGGCGGCGCCGAGTGCAACAGAAGCGACTGCGGTGCCAGAGGCACCAGAGGCAACCGCGGTACCGGCCGTCCCGGAAGTCGCGCCCGCGGCGGCGGGGGAGGCACAACCCGTCGCGGAGGTTCCCGTCCCGGCAACACCGGCGTCTGCCTCCGCGAATGGCGTTGTTGCGTTCCCTGCCGCGGCTCCAGCGTCCAACCCCGACCCCACAACGTCGTCCCCGCCGCCTCCTGCGCGCGCGATGTCCCCCGCTGAGATCGCGAAGTCCGCGAACGTCCTGGAGCTGCTCCAGGCGCGGATGGCGAGTCCCGAAAAGCCGATGGCCCCGCGGCTGCTGTCGCGCGCGGACGCGCTTTCCGTGTGTGTGCACGCGTCCTCCGCGTTAGTTCCCGACTCGTCAATAGTGTCGCCCGTGGTGCGCATGCACCTGGTGGACCCCGAGATGGGCGCCCCCGTGCGTCCCTCAGGGGAAGCCAGCACGCCCATTCAGACCGCGCCGTTTGACCTGAGCGCGCGAAGAAACGCCACCTTCGCCGCGGAGTGGGAAGAAACCCTGGAGGTCGAAGAAGCGCTCGGGGATATCATGGCTGTCGGGGCGATCGTGCTTTTCGAAGTACTGCAGCCCCCGCCGAGCTTCCAGTATTTCGAGGAAAGAGCCGCGTCGTTCCCGGGAGGACAACCCATGAGGCTGGCGTGGGGTTTCTTGAAACTGCTGCGCGGCGCCGACGGCAAGCCGAACATGGGACGGCTGAAAGTGCAGCTGTACAAGTGGGAGGACCGCCCGGCGCAAGCGGGCGTGATGGGCGCCGTGGCCGCTGTTGTCGGAGGGGGAGGTGTTTCCGGAGTAAGCGCCGCACCCAACGCCCCTGACGTGTTCCGGGTGTGGAAAAAAGCATCCATCCTCACCCCCGCGCTGAGGCACCTGTACCCGGCGCACCTCAACGTGACAATCGGGTCGTCCCCCAGGGGCGACGTCGTCGCGGCGCTTCTGTCGGCGGCGCGCCCCGGCGTGGAGACCCCGAGGCTCGCCATCGCCCCCCCCCCCGTGCCCCGAATGGCGTCGCTTTCCGGGCTCGGCGATGACGAGAACTCGGCCTTCACGCAAAGGCCGTCAAGGCGCGAGCGCATAGACCGCGAGCGCGCGCTGGGCGGGGGCTGGCGCAACGCGCAGGCGCGTTTGCAACGCGCGCCGCAGGGTGACCAATCGGAAATCGTAACCCGCCTAGGCAGGTTGCCTCACGAAACGCTTTGCTACGGGATGGACCCGGTCTCGGCGGTCGCGGCGGCCGCGGCACAAGCCGTGGCGGACGCGGAAACGGCCACACCCGGTTTGTCAGGCTCGACGAGCTGGAAAACGTTACCCGGGATGAAGCGAACAATCGTGAGGTTGCCGCACGCTCGGTCGAAACAGGAAGCGTGTTTGCTGCCAAACACGGTCAGTATTTCCCATTTACCACATTTCGCCGACTGATTGCCCATACGAGACTGACATTTATTTTATTTCAATCAGGACGCGCGCACGCAGCCGCACCTTCCAACAAGCACAACCGAAGCCACGCTCGTGTGCTTCGACCCCATGGGACGGCGAGTCGCGGTGGTGACACGGGAGGGGGGGATGTACGTCGTACGCGTGTTCGACACAACATCGGGAGTTGCCCTTGTAACGTTTCCGGGACACGCGTCTTGCGTGTACGACGTCGCGTGGGCGCCCCAGGGCGTCAAGGACGGCGCCGGCGACGCGCTCGGAACGGTTGACTTCGCCGCGCCTGCGACGCGCGTAGTCACCGCGTCCGCGGACGGCGCGTGCGTCGCGTGGCGCGTCCCCGGGATGGGAGCAGACTCATCGGCATCGTATGCATCGGCGTCGTCCTTGGACATCGTCGTCGCGCAGCACGCGTGCGAGGTGTACGCCGCGGCGTGGCACCCCGCGCTAAACGGCGTGCTCGCCACCGGCGCGCGGGACGGGGCGGTTCGGCTGTGGCTTGTTGAGGACGGCGTTGCGGGTGCGCAACTGCTCGCCGCGGTCGCGTCCGCGCCAGGCACCGCCGCCACGGCGATGGGTTTTGACCACACCGGCATGCGGCTCTGGGTGGGCTTCGCGGACGGCGTGCTCCGGGAGCACCGGGTGGAAGGGACCAACGGCGCGGGCGCTTCCGTCCGGCCGACCAGGGAGTGCCAGGACTTGCTCGGCGAGCCAATCACGTGCCTCAGGGTCTCGCCCACCGACCGAAGGGTGTTCGCCAGGACAACCGCCGACCGCATCGCCGCCATCGACGTGTCGTTCTTCGCCGCGACGCACACGTTCGACGTGAGCGTCGGGCGCGGCTCCACGATGCGGCGGCTGCGAGGCGACAGCGTCGGGGTCGGCGCCCAGAGTCTCGGAGGCGCCGGCCGGTCCTTGGCCGGGACAGGGGATGGCGCCTTCGCCTCGGCGGGCGCGAGTGGGGCGGCGTCCGCGGGACGACCGTTGGCGCGATTCGCGGTGTCCCCAGACGGCAGGTGGCTACTCGCCGGGACCGCGGACGGCACCGCCCGTTTGTTCGACGTGGACGTCAAGGGCGTCGGCGTGGTGTTGGCCGCCGCGTCCGTGCCGCCGGGCGTGCGCGTAAACGACATGGACTGGTCACCAGGCGCGCACTGCGTCGCAATATGCGCCGCGCACGGCACTCGGCCGGTCCGGCTCATGGCGAACACGGAACACGCACCGCAGGTCGACCCACCCCCCCGGCCGCAGCGCTTGCTGGAGCTCAGTGCACCGGACACGGGAGCCGGACGCGGAGGTCCGCCTTCGCAGAAAGCGCGCGCGGCGATGTCGGCGGCGCGCGACGCCTCCGGGTTTGGCCCGGCGACGGCCCGGGAACGCGTGTTGTTGCCTGACAAGCTCACCCCCGAAACCGTGAGGGCGATGCTAGCCGAGGTAAGAGTGCGGAGCACCGAGGACCGGCAGGCGACCCTCGACTACGTCCAGAGGTCGCGGCGCGCGTCGCCGCACGGCACGCCGGGTCGAGGCGCCAGTCCGGGCGGGGGGGGTGTTTCGACGGCGACAGTCGCGCCCGTCGCGAGCGCCGCGCCCGTCGCACCCGCCGCGCGCCGGGAAATCGCGAAGGACTGGACGCAAAAGGAAAATATTCAAGCTCAAGCACAAGCGCCCGTGTCTGTTCCGCAACAGGAACAGGTGCAAACGCAACCCTTGAATAACGCTTCTTTCGATCCGTACAGAGGGAGTTTGGGGCCCGCGCAGGATTTGGGGAAACCGCCGCCTGCCGCGTTTGCGATCGCGGGCGGCGCGTTTTAGTTTTAGGTACCGAGTCACAGTACGCGTAGCGAAGTTGTACATATTTATCAGTGATATCTGTGTTGGGGCCTGAAACAAGTCGTTACCGCCCTTCTCTGGCTGTTGTACGGAGTACCACAGCGGTCACCGGGACATCGAGCGACTTTAACCCTGTTACCTCTGCGCGCCCTTCGCAAAGAGCGAGAAATTTTGCAAGAGGCACCTTTACTCGTTTTTTTCGTTGAACGTTGGCCCGGCCCCATCGTCGCCATTGCGGGCTTCGCGGTGCACGCGTGATGGGGGGTTCGCCTCCTCTCGCGCGCGTGTTCACGCACGACGCGGACGACGGCGAATCCGCGGCCGCGGGTATGCCCGTTGATGCTTTCAACGACCCGTACGCGCGCAAAGCGGCCATCTTGGCTGGCCTCGGCCTTGGCGAAACGCGCTTCCGACGCGCTTCGGGGGCCCCGAACTGCGAGCTCGTATCCGTCGCCGTGCCACGAACGCGCGTCCAGGCGAGCCTCGCGGTGAGTGGCAACACTGTCCAGGTACAACTCCAGTACCTGCCTCACGGGAACTTAGACCTCGCCCTCGCGGTGCATGGCGCCGCGTACGTGCGGTACGTCGCCACGGCGTGGGACCGATGGTGTCGCTTGGCGCCTGAAAAGCGGTGCCGGTTTTTCCGACGCGAAACGGAAAGTTCAGGTTCCAAAAAGAACACGAACACGCACTGGTCCGCCGGCGTCCCCGCGTTGGTCCCTCCGAACTTCACATCCCACAACACCCCGAACGCGCAGCCCGGGGTTGACGTACACGCGCAGACGTGCTGGTACCACACGGATACCGAGACGCCGATGTTTGCCGGTTTGGTGGACTCGTTGGCTGGGGACATGCGCGTGCTTGCGGAAATCGTGCGCTCCCTGGAGTTTGACTTAAAAAACGACCTGCGGAACATGCACAACAAGTTTTACTACGCCCTCACCACGCACCCCGGGCACCACGCCGCGAAGGACAACGCGGGCGGGTACTGTTACCTGAACAACGCCGCGGTTTTGGCCAAAGCGCTGACGAAAAGTTCCTTAAACTTAACCAGGGTCGCGATTCTTGACGTGGACTACCACGCCGGGAACGGCACCTGTTCACTATTCTACCACGACCCGGACGTGCTGGTCGTGTCAATCCACGCCTCCCCGGAGGGCGAGTACCCGTGGAACTCAGGGTACGCCACGGAACAGGGAAGCGGCAGGGGGTTACATAAAACAATAAACGTGCCCCTACCGCCCGCCTCGACCTGGGCGGAGTACGAGCCGGCGCTAGTTGCCACAATCAGGGCGATTAAAAAGCACGACGCGCAGGTTTTAGTCGTGTCGCTAGGCCTGGATACGCACGAGTTTGACCCGGTACAGGAACGGGAAACTGCGGGGATGAGTTTAAACTACGACGACTATGAGAAGATGGGCGCGCTCATTGCGGGTTGTGGCGTGGCCACGGTTTTCGTGCAGGAGGGTGGGTACAACCTGGAGGCCGCGGGTTCAATCGTGGCGAGCGTTTTCAGGGGGATGGAAAGCGGGTTCTGTTCCGCAAATCCCGAACGCGGTGAGTCCGCGGAAACAATCGCGACAAACGTGCTCGCCGAGATAACGAAAAGCTTTCCGAAAAGGTTCGTGGACCAAACCAAGCCGGACCGGGGGGCGCCGGCGGTGACGTACGACGACGAGTTGGAATCGGACGACGGCGATTCGGATGGCGATTCGGAGGGTGAAAAAACGGTTTCCCCGGTTCCCGCGTCTCCGTTGAAATCGCCCAAGGATCCGCCGAAAAAACACCCAGGAAACACACCAGGACCTGCCGTCTCCGCGACCCCCACAAAACCGACGGAACCCACGAAGCCGGAACCGAAGCAAAAAACAAAGGGAGGGTGGTTCGGGTTTTGAGCGGAGCGATCTCTGCGGCAATATTGGTCTTGCTATTAAGTATAGTCTATTGCTATCGTTCTTGTTGGTTGCGTTGCCCGATCTCCACAAAGTTCTTGTTGATTTCGTCGTGGAGGCCTTGTAAACTACCCGCCTGGGTAGCTTGCCGTATTTCGGCGTCTGTCTCTTCCTGTCTGCGTTTCGCTGGCTAGTCTAGTGGACTATCGGTCTTGTTGGTTGCGCCGCACGATCTCCATAAAGTTCTTGTTGATTTCGTCGTGCAGGCCTTGTAGTCTACCCGCCTGGGTGGCTTGCCGTACCTCTTCGTCTTCCGTTTCCTGTCTTGTCTTCGCTCTCGCCGGGTCCTCTTCGTCTTCGAGATCGTCCCTCAGAAGACTCTCCCGCGACTCGATCCTGCGGCTCTTTTTGGCATTCGTCTTCGTCGCCGTGCTTTTGCTGTGCGTGATTTGCGACGGCCCGGGCGACTCCGGTAACGTCCGCATCTGCGCGTTGAGGATCATATTTTCAATCGTCTCGATTGACGCGGTTATTCTTGCGAGCGCCGCAACTCTTGTTTCTTCGTCATCCACGATTTTCTTGTGCCTGGAAACCGCGAGGAACTCCTCCTCCGCGATCAGATCCAACTCCTCCTTGTTGTTTTTGTTGAAATCCACCCTCGTTTTCGGGGTTCGCTTCGTGGTCACGTACGCGGCTTCGTACAGCGCTTTGCCGCGAGCGAGAATGCTCATCCTCGCGCCGACCACCTTGCCGCGCGCTTGATCGTAATCGCGACCCGATGGGAGGTTCGTCTGCAGCGTCAGTTGCGTCGATCGCCGATCGTGAAGAGTTTTCTTGAGTTCCGCGATCAGAGCATGTGTTTCCGTGTGTTTGGTTTGCTGAGACGCGCTGGGAGCGCCTGCTGAATCATGCTCGTCCTCACCCATCGCCAAGGGCAAGACAGGCAGATTCACACGAGTTCCCTCCCAGCGGCTGCAGCGACGAAGCGCGTCTCCAACTGTTTGGTCCCACCCGATCGCACGCTTTACTTTTTTAAACGTCGAACAAATTCTTTTTTTTGAATGGCAACCTTGCTTCCGATCCGCCGATCGTCCCTAGCGCGTACCGCTCAACCTCGACTGTGACTTCCCGAAAAGGCACGAACATCGGTTTCCTGAGCGCCGTTGCTGATTATCGGTGTTCCCTGAAAGGCTTGCGGACGGCCACCGCGCGAACGTCACGGACAGGGCGCCGACCCCTTGGTTCAGCGTTGTCTACAAAAAAGACAACAAAAAAGACAAACGTCCTTTTCTTTTTATGGGAATTCTTCTAGTCGAACCCGCACTCTGGCTTCCAAGGAAAAACGATTTTTCCAAAAAAGTACCCAGTTTACAACGTTCTTTGGGGTACCTAAACCCATCCCCTAAACCCAACCCCCACCCCCCACCCTAAAATCCCGGTTGTGGTGGACATCCTCCGGTGGCCCACCCTAAAAAATCGCGGTGATGGCCCCTATTTCGATGGACGCCAGTACCCAACCTAACAGTGTACTGGCGAAAGTAAACTGCTGTACTTGGGAAGATTTTTTCCTTTTCAAAATCGACAGTCCACGCACGTGGCAGGAACGCGCTCCCGTGCCCACTTCGCGTCGCGCGGTTGCCCCCCCCGCACACCTCGCGTGCCTTTCCGTGCACGCGTGGGCCCATGATGGAAGACGCGGTTCGCGCGGTGAGTCGCGCGCGTGACCACTTGGCGCGGGAGGACAACACGAACACGACCCGCGTCGCGGTTGATCTTGATTTGAACACCGTGTTGTCAAGGGCCAAGTCCGGATCGTTGGCTTCCCCACACGACGTGCTGCTTGCGATACGAAGCGCGTGGGTTGCCGCGCACGCGGTGAACGTCGCGAAAAGCGATTTGCCAAACGCGGACCCGGATAACGCGGCTGACGCGGTGGCGTCGTACGGTCGTTTAGCGGACGCGCTGCAGTTCGTGAAACAGTGCTGGCTCGAAGAACACCTGGAAGGTGATTTACTCATCGACGAGGACTGGACCAACCACGTCGTGGCGGTGAACTACAAGGCGCTGAAGTCGTTGTTTGCGGGCATGGGTAACTGGTCACAGCGACACACCTGGGGAAGGTTCCAAGAGACCTGCCGGGAAATGCGGGACCTCGCGTCGCAGAAAACAGACGGACCGTACCGCACGTGCGTATTTCCTTTCCCATTCACAGACCGAGTTCTGACTCAGGTTGTCAGTCGCTCAGGTTGTCATAGACCGACTCTTTGGACACCAGATGTACGCAAAGTGCACTTCGACGCAAAGCGCACTTCGTACACTCCGCCTCTGCGATTGCGCATACGGGACTGACACTTTTTCTTTCTCAATGACCAGGTACGCGCGCGTCACTTCGGCGCTGACGCGTTTCACGAGCGCCGCCGTGGCCGCGGTCATGGCCGCGAACTCCGAGTGCGAAGACCCCGAGCTGTTTCTCAATGATTTGAACCGGTGGATTCTGGAGAAGTGGAGGGAAAACGGGTTACCCGACGTTAGTGGGTTGCGAAACGGGTTGATAGGGTTGATAGGGAAGGACACGGACGCCAACGGCGGGTTGATAGGGAAGGAGACCGAGACCAACGGCGGGCGGCACCGGGATAAGCGGGCGAAGGTTTACGAAGACGAAAGCGGTTCGGATTCCGAGTTTGACGACGCGCCGGATTCGCGGGATGGCGGGAAGAGGTTGATCACCGACGGCGGCGGCGGTGGTGGCGGTGGTAATTCACCCGTCGGAAACAAGGGTAACGCACGGCTCTCAATGCAACGCGACGCACGTACCACCACCGTGCCAATCGGCAACCCAATCGGCGGTCCCCTTCCCGCCGGCGCATCGGTGAGCACGTCGCGCGCAAACGCGGTGGTCGCGAAAGTGACGGTGCACAAACTGCAAGCCACGGTTTTGGTGGTACGACCCGCGGGGGTTTCCGTTGATGAAACAATGTTCGCACCCTTGCCGCCGCCGCCGCCGCGAGACGCGCCCACCACGCCACACACAGCTGTCCCGGACGAAGGGTCTTGCGGCGCGAAGTCGCCTCGCGGCGATTTCGACACGAGCGCGGCGTGCCCCCCCTCCCCCCCCCCCCCCGGAACCATGTACGTCGGGCCGCCCACCCAAATTCGCGTGTTGACCATCGCTGGGGTCGCCGTGAACGAGGACACGGATTGTTCGCTCCGGTCGCCCGATGAGTTCGAAAGGCACGCGTTTGAAATCGCGACGCGCGAGTTCCGCGCCGGCGGGAAGGAAACCAAAAGAACTCCGCCTTTCCCCCGCGCTTCCGAAGAGCAAGGATCGACCTCAGCCCCCACTGAGACCCACGACTATTTCCGCGCCAACGCCCTGGTGTACGAGCGCGAGGGTGTTTGGGTTCGTTTCCTTGAGTTCGAAGCGAAGGTTGTGGGTGCTGCGACGGGTTATTTGGCCATCACGAGCGCCACGCCGAGTACCAAAATCGTGGACGGGCTTTCCATCCCCGGCATCCGATCAGGCGCGGTGGGCGGCTCCGTGGTTGGGTCATCATTGTCCGCCCGGGACCAAAGGGGGGACATGAGTGCCAAGTTCCACGATATGCGAACCAGGGCGTCGACTCCGGCTGGCTTCACGCGAGCGCTTGTGCTGAGGCAAACCATAAAAGCGCTACACGCCGCGCTCGTTGAGACGGAAAACGAAACGGCGAGGCTCGCCGACCACGGCGTGTCCTTCGGCGAACTCGGCCGCGCGGCGCGGCGACGGGCGGGGGCCCCAATCGACACCGACGGGGACACGTACAATTCGTACTGCGACGTGGTGGACAGAGGGATCGCGCTAGCGAGCAGGGCCGTGCTTCAGGGGCAGGGGGAGGTGTAGTGGAACGGGGGCGGACGGCGGACAGCGCGTGGACATCGTTTGCACTAGATGTGTCTTAATTTATTTCCATTTCGCCATGTTCGGCTTCGATAAGCAGTCAAACACGGTTCGACCGTGTCTGAGCGTCGCGTTGGCGTTTTCCAAAAGCCGATCTGCCCACTGCAGTCGATTTCGAGTTTCGCGATTCGCCCGACTATTTGCTGCGTTACATTTTCAGGGGGTGCCGAGGTGGACGCGTTTTTTCGCGCGGCCTGTCGCGTTTCGCAACGTTACCGAGTCAGCTTTTGGCCACACCCGCGCGCGCGCCTCCCCTCGGACTTCCCCGAGGTCGTGCCCCCGCCACCATCTCGTCTCTGTTCCGCGCGGTGCGACGCCTACGCACCAGCGTCCGCCTCACCCCCCCGCCCGTGCTCTTCGTGAGCGGCGTAGAAACGCGCGTCGCCTCGAAAACCTCGTTCGGAACGATCCGCACCATGTCGTCCATCACCATCGACACCATCAACCAGAACGTGAAGGACATGCAGTACGCGGTGCGCGGCGCGATCGTGGCGAAGGCGGGGCTTATCGAGCTCGACCTGGCGAGCAACCCAACCAAGTACCCGTTCGACAAAATCGTCATGTGCAACATCGGCAACCCCCAGAGCCTGGGGCAGAAGCCCATCACGTTTTACCGGCAAGTCCTGGCGCTTTGCGATTTCCCCGAGATGCTGGACACCCCCGAGGCCGCGAGCCTTTTCCCGGACGACGTGCGGCGAAAGGCCCGGGACATCTTGGCGAACATGAAGGGCGGGACGGGGGCGTACTCCGAGAGTAAGGGGGTGGCGTTTTTGCGGAAAATGGTCGCCGACGGGATCGAAAAAAGGGACGGCCACCCTTGTGATATCGAAGACCTGTGGCTCACGGATGGCGCCAGCGTGGGGTGTCATTACTTGATGAAAACTTTGATTCGCGACATGAACGACGCGGTGCTTGTGCCTATTCCGCAGTACCCCCTGTACAGCGCCACCCTGGCGCTTTACGGCGGGACGTTGTTGCCGTACTACCTCCAGGAAGACAAAGAGTGGGGCCTCGACGTTGCTGAGCTGAAGTCGCAAACGGACAAAGGTGCGGGGCTTTCCCACCCAACACGTTCCGCCGTTCGCGATTGCCCATACGTGACTGATAACTGACACTTTCTTGTTAATCCCACAAGCCCGTTCCGAGGGGAAGTGCGTGCGTGCGCTCGTGGTGATCAACCCCGGGAACCCCACTGGCGCTGCCTTGGACCTGGCGAACCAGCAGGCGGTGGTCAAATTCTGCGAGCGCGAGGGCTTGCTGCTCGTGGCGGACGAGGTGTACCAGGAGAACTTGTACGCGGAGGGCAAGGCGTTCACTTCGTTCAAAAAAGTGATGAGGGACATGGGGGCGAACATTGCTCTGGCGAGCCTGCAGTCCACCTCGAAAGGGTTTTACGGCGAGTGCGGCCGAAGGGGCGGGTACATGGAGTTGAACGGGTTCGACAAGGACGTCATGGCCGAGCTGTACAAGCTCGCCTCCGTGGGGCTATGTCCCAACTTATCCGGGCAAATCGTCATGGGCCTCGTGATGCAGCCGCCCGTGGAAGGCGACGCGAGCTTCGCAAAATTCAAACAGGAGAAAGATGACATCTTGGCGTCCCTGAAACGCCGCGCCGCAACTTTGGTGGACGGCCTGAACACGTTAGAGGGCGTGAGCTGCAACCCGGCGCAGGGAAGCATGTACGCGTTCCCGAAAATCACGCTCCCTGCGAAGCACATTTTGGAAGCCGTCACGGCAGGGATGGCCCCCGACGCGCTTTACTGCATGAAGCTTCTTGAAAACACCGGGATCGTGGTGGTGCCGGGATCGGGGTTCGGACAACGCGAAAACACGTGGCACTTTCGAACCACGTTCCTTCCCGCGGAGGCCGACATCGCAGACGTGGTGCAGAAAATCACGAAGTTCCACGGCGAGTTCATGATGGGCTATAGGTGAATGGAAGGCGGGCGCGGCGTACCCGTCGTGCGTAACGCCGATTGAACGATACTCAACCGAGAAATAAAAATATGCGTTATTTTTTAGGCGAGGGAGCGCGCTTCCCGGACGCAAGCGCGACACCGCAAAACCAGGGACGAGTTGCGAACGAGTGATGAAATCTTTTGTTGAATTGCGTAAACTTTGTTGAAATTCTTGCTCTTTCTCTTGCTCGGTCCCCGTCCCCAGGCCGACGCTTCTCGCGCGCCCAGGCAAGCGCTTGGACGAGTCAAGTCTCATCACCTCTTTCTTTCCAAGTTGGCACATTTCGCGAAACGGTCGATTTTCGTGTCGCGGAAAACTAACGGCAGGTCCCGTGTTTTTCCGTCTCGGATGCTTCGGGACGATGGCTCATCACAACTCGCGCGCCACGCTTTCGTCCCCGCGACGTACGCTCCTTGCGCAGCGAGCCACGATGTCGGACCCTTGGGCCGAGCCCGTGGGGTCGCAGGGGGGCTGGGGTGCCGGAGTGACGCAGGTGCGTCGCCGTGTGTGCCGCGTCGACGCATTTCACATTCCGAGATGGGTCCTTTTCCGAGACCGGCGCTTTTCTTTTCCCCCCGACGCCGTGCCACGTACGACACCGCCGCGGCCGCTCCGTGGCTCCGCACTACGGCGCGTGTCTTTCGCTCGTCCTAACCCCCCCCCCCCCGGTTCACCTCCACAGGGAACCACCCCCCGTCGCACCAGCATCCGCGCGTCAATGCAGAACCTCGCGGGAGACACCGAGAACGTCCCCCTTTCCGCGCTCGCGGGCATGTCAGGCAGGGCGCCTAATAAACGTATGACCATGGGTGGCCCGACGATGGTGCCGTACCGCGGCGGGCCGGGCAGCCCGCAAGGCTCCCCGTTAGCGAACCGGAGCAACTACCCCGGGGCTCCTAACTCACCGCCGAGCGCGCCGCCGAGCCACACGTACGGCGAGCCCGCGAACTCGGGCGTCCGGACGCGCAGCATGGGCCCGCCTGCTGCCGTGACCCGCGGCCACGGCGCGCCACCTCGGGGCGAAGTCAGCGACGGCGGGGGGGACCCGTGGGGCCAGGGAACGAACTGGCAGTTAGATTCCAACGCCGCGAAAGCGCAGGCGCAGAGACGGCGGCAAACCAGCTTCGTGCCGGGCACCGGGTCGACGGCGCAAGCGCCGATGACAAATCAGTACGGTCAGTACGCCCAAGGACGCCCCAGCACGGGTTCCACGCGAACGGAAGACGAGTTTCACAACACACAAGAGGAGTTTCACTCCGTGCCGTCGTCACCGTGGGGCTCGCCCGCGAAAGCGAACGGCCAGGCGCTGCACAACAACTCGGACAACGGGGTGTACAACGACGGACGGGGAATCGGGTCGCCGCCCTCGGCGCCGCCGCCGCCGGGGGGCTCGCCGATGCGCGCGTGGCCGGGCGCCGGCGCGACGCACGGGTACGGCACGCCCGCGAGGTTGGGGGACCAGGGAAACGCTCGGAGTGGACACCCCGAGAGGGAAAGGTCGGTATCCGCTCCTGTTACGAGGGTCGGGTCACCGGACAAGCACGGCAACCCTGGGCAGGAGGGGTATGGCGACGAGGACGGGCGGCGCGAACACGGGTCGTATCAGCGGGACGACGATGCGTACCGCGGGAACCAGCCGTACCCCACCCACCACCAAGTGCGTCCTCGCCACAACCGCGTTGACTCGGGAAGCGGCGAGTACCCTGATGCGCGGGATGCGAGCAGGGTAACCCCGGTGGCGGCTTCGAAAGTTAAAGTCACCGCGCCGCCGATGTCCCCGACGCGCCCGGTCTACGCGAAGCAGCAGCAGCACGCCTCCCTGAAAACCAACGCGAAGTCGCAGTCGCTGTACGCCGGCCCTAACGCGCTCATCGGGGTTCCTGTGATGAACCAAGTAGCACTCGCTGGTGCCGCCCCTGACGGGTGTTACCTCGGCGGGTGGCGCGGAGACGAGCGCGCGCGCATCTTGGCCTACGAAGCCTGCCTCCAGGCTTGCCTGGAGGGAAGCCTCGGGTCAAACGCGCCGCAGCACAAGGTTGACATGGCCGTGCACTTCCTGGCGGACCGGTGCGCGGAGCTGAGGCGCGGGTTCGGGATGGACGGCATTCTCGTTGGGTCGCGTGGAAACGCGGGGACGCTTCTTGGCGGCGCCAAGGACAAGGACGGCGGCAAAGCGCAGGGCGCGAGCGGAAGAGACAAAGCCGGGAACGGGATGGACGTTGGGGTAGGGGGACAGCGGTGGGCGGGGGTTACGGTGGACGTCACGGAGGTTTCAATCACCACGAGGGGGTGGAAGCGGTTCACGGGGGGCGTGGACCCAAGGGATGTGTACGCCGCCGCGAAAGAACGCGGCGCGCGCGCCGCAGCGGCGGTGGCCACGGCGACGCCGCACGCGCGCGGGGACATCTGCCACGTACGCGCGTGCGCTGACGGCGACGGTAAGCGCCACAGCTCGTTCGCCGCCTCCCCGTCTTCAGGCGGCGGCGGCGATTCCGCGACGCTTCACGTTGGATGCGGCGACGCGCGCATCCGTCTCGCCACGGGGGACGACGCGTTGGCGTTCGAGGTTGACCTGGGGCAAGGCAAGATCGCGTTCTGCAAGCCCAGCCTTGAAGACGTGTCGCGCATGGCCGGCGAGGGGCGGAACATCGTGGAGTTGCCGTTGCGGTACGCCAACGGCAAGGAAAAGGGTTACCTTCGATTCACCGCGCACCTCGAGCCGATCGGCGGGTACGACTGGGGTGCGCCTTTGACGACGTTGGACTACGGTAATCAGGGAGAAAGCAGGGGGGACGTGGGAGGGGCTGGGTTCGGAAGCGCCGTGGAAGGCAACGGCTGGAGCGCCGCCGGTAACGGCCCGCTTCCCCCGAGCGCCGCGTACGACGTTGCGCTCAACGCGTCTTTGCGCGCGCTCGGGTTCCACCGCCGGCGGTTGGCGCTGCACGGCCCGTGGGCGTGGCTTCTAAGGGAGCTCAGCGAGCTGCAAGGCGTGTCTCCCAATCACACCTCTTTGCGGTACGTGCGGCACGTCCTGGCCGTCGCCACGCCCACCGCGGATTGCTTAGCGTCGATTCTCGACCACTTGGCGCCGTGTTTGCGCGAACACGCCTCAGGCGGCCTCACCGCGACGGAGATGAACGCGCTCGACGGCATCAGAACGGCGGTGGAGCAGCTCGTCGGGGTTTGTTTCCAGAACTACAAGAACCTAAGCGAAGACGAACCCAGGGGGATCGCCAAGGCGCTGCCGGAAACGCAACCCGCGCCGGCGCTCGCGATCGCGGTGGAGCTCAGCCGGATCCTGCAGCGGGACCCGACCTCGCCGGAGGCGCTGCGGCAGTTGCAGACGCACCTGCAAACCGCGGCAAGGGCGTGTTACCGACGACACCACTCCGTGTTTCTTGGTGACCGGAACAGGAACGAAAACGACGTCTCGGACCCTAGCGACCCCGGGCACGCGCGGCTCTTCGCGGGTTTGTCGCAGATGTGTATGGGGCTTTGCCGCGAACTAGGCGTGGATCACCAGATCCAGGACGCCGAGGTGCTTCCGGGCCGAACCCTGCTTCCCCAAATCGCTGCAGGCGTGTACTGCGTCGAGGCGAGCGCGTGCGTGAGCAAGATGCTCAGCAGCAACCCTCCTCCCGCCCCCCCCGGTGCGGAAGCCATCGACCTAGTGGACGCCCTGTGCGAGCTTCAGGAAGCGGCGGTCGCGGCGGACGTGAGCGACGAGTACGACGGCGCCGGTAAGAAACCGGGCGGGCACCACCCGCCGTACCCCGGCGCGAACGGCTCACCAGCCGCGGTGGCGCTCGACCCGAAACAAATTTTCGCACCGCACGTCGCGTCCTGGATCGAAGCCGCGAGGGAAACCCTGCTGCACGCCTGTGTAAGCGCGCTGGGGAAGCACGGCGTGGGCGGCGTGGCGATGGAGGAGGCGTACGGGGAGGCGCGGTGCGCGCTGGAGGGGTTCGAGCGCGTGGTGGGGCGGTGGCCGGACGCGGCGGTTAACTTGGAGGAAGTGCTGGCTGATGCGGACCGTTTGCTGCTTCACCGCATCGGCGCCGCGGCGGATGAAACCAAGCAAGCCACATCCGCGGGGGGGCTGTTCCGAGGGTACGTCCCGAGTGGGAACAACGGACACGCAAACGATAACGGGAACAGGGACCCGAGGAGTACGTTCACCAACGCCAACCGGGCCGGGTTCAACCGCGTGTCGGTGGCGTCCGCGTTTGCGGCGAACTCGCGACACCCCGGAACCGTGAGGGAGAGCGTCCGGTTCACAGGGCACACGTTGAGACGGGCGCCCGCGTTCGGCGCCGGCACCGGAAACGGCGCGCACGGCAACGACACCGGGATTTGTGAGGAAACACAAATCGGGTCGCCGTCGTCGAAAGCAACCAACTCAAACGCGGCAAACGGGGCGTTGCACCGTTTGCGCGCCGGGAAGGCGGCGGCGGCGTCGGCGCTTCTCAAGGCAGCCCGGGGGAAGTTCACCGACCGCGGGGGCGGGGACAGGGCGTCTGAAAAGCGGCACGGCTCGCCCGGAACCGTCGAGGAAGGCTACGTCCCCCCCGAGCTCGCGGCTGCGCTGACCGCGCTGAAAGCCATGGAGGTGCTTCGCCCGGAGGTTGGCCAAAGACTGGTCACGTGGGTCGCCGCGGCGGGCGGCGGCCAGCGCGCAGCGGGCGATACCTTCGGCCGGCGAAGCGCGGAGGTCTTGGGAGAGTTGAGGGCGCAATACGCGGGTCACCTGCGACGTGCTGTGGGCTTGGTCACGAACGCAGGCCCGTCACTGCTGGAAGCCTTAAGGCAAAGCGCCACGAGGCCGGCACCGAGCGCGCGTCCCGTACGACGCCCCACGGGGGGCACGTTTGGGAGAGGCGACGGTACCGCCGCGACCTCGCCAATGCGCTCGCCGCGTAAAGAGTGCGACGGCGACGACCTGGTTTTATCGGACGCCGAGGATGCCGAGATGAACAACGGCAATGACCTGGAGGCCAGCGCGGAAGCGGCTTCGCGGGACGAGCTCGACCTCGTCGTCGCCCCCGTGCTTCACCACGTCGAGTGCGTCGTGGACGGACTGCTCAACGCGATTCCGCAGCGCCGGGCACTGGTGGGCGTGCTCAGGGGGCTGTGGTCCAACTACGGCCAGCAGAGTTTGAAGTTCGTGGAAGAAGACTTGCGCCAGCGGTCGAGCTGGAGGCTTCGTTTGATGGCCACCGGTGCGAGTGACCGGGTAAGCGTCGCGATTTCAGGCGCCATTCGCGACGCCCTGGGCCACGACGTGAAGGAAAAGGATCTAGAGCCGCCGCAGTCCATGAAGAAACTGGCGGATTTCATGTCCGAAGGAAGCGCCCAGGAAAGCGTGTCCGTGTACTGAGCCGCATAACTTGTGGGTTAACCTTACGCACATTTATAATAAGGTATTAATTACATTCATCATCAAGGTTAGGTACACCGCACACGTGACTTGGTCACGGTTACACTCGCGACGGGGAGAGGAGGTGCCTTCCTTCGCTCACGAAGACGACCTCTCCGCGCGGTTTCTGCGATGTACATTTCGAACGTTTCGTTCAAACCGTTCCGGTTTCGGGCTTTTCGTGAAGTCTCACCAGCCCCCCTCGTGCGTCACCCCCGCCTTTTCGATCACGAACTTGCCTTCCTTGTACTTCTGGCTCGGCTCGTACGCGCGCTCGTACTTCCACCCCATCAAGCTGTTGCATGAAAGGCAGTGCGCGTCGCGTACGGAGTGCAGCCCGGTGAGCAACCACCGGTCCTCCGCCACGCCCAGGGACACATTCGCGACGTCGTGAAACAGATACGCGCGACCTCGGCGGCCGCGGAACTCCTTGGCGATGATGTCGTCGTGGTACGCCGCGTGCGTGCGACAAGTGGAGCAGCTGTACACCCTGTGGCGGTTTTGGGGAAGAAGAACGACGCGGTGGCGGTGCGCCGAGGCGAGGAAGGGGGAGGGTCAGGGTCGTTCGGTGGGGATTGGCAACGCTTTTTTTGACCCTTCCGGTTGTTACGCAAAGACGAAAGGTTTGGGAACGAAAAACCGGAACCGTGAGGGCGCGGTTGCTGTCCGTGGTCGGCGGGTACTTACCTGGCGCCGAGGAGTTTCTTGGACTCGGGAGAACTCATGGCGGGTGGTGGAGCGGAGGGGCGGGAGGGCTGTCTTGCTGGCCGCGATGGCCGCAGTGATTCCCCGCACCCGCGATTTTGATATTTTGGTGAGTCACAGGTGACATCTTGGAGATACCGTTGGCCTCGGCACGTCCCAAAAGCCAAAACCGCCGACTTCGATCGTTTTCACTCGCTTCTCTGTCGTCCTCGGCAGCGCGGTCGTTCAGCCTGCATAGTCGCGGACGCGTTCGGCGGTCCTTCGGTGCGGCTGGCGGGATGGCGGACCCCGCGGAGGCGGGTGGGAAGCCGGATGGGAAGGCGCCGCCCCCACGCGATCCTTCCAAAGATGGACATGCGAAACAAAGAACGCGTGCTGCCGAGAAGAAATTGACAGTGATGGCTTCCTCGAAACCGATACCACACGCGATAGGACGCGTGCCGCTGAAGACGACTCACGCAGGCAAGGAACATGTGTTCGCGGACGGCCCGCTTGGTGACCCGCTGCACATCCCCAACATCAGGACCCGGGGCATGCCTATTATGAACCTGGCGCGCACGGTGGTTGATTGGGAAGAGGAGTGGGAGAAATCATTCGTGCGCCGAAACGTGACGTACGTCCAGGGATCGGTGGAGTTCCAGTCCCTGATTTTCGCCACGGTTCTGTTGGAAGCAGCGCTGGTGGTGTCTTCTTTAGTCGCAGGCGCCAACGACACGTTCCCTGAAACGGACAAGACTATTATTTCCGAGGGCGTTTTGTACCTGCTGTGTCTTGACTTCCTGATGCGCGTCGTGGGGTACGGCAAACGCTCGTTCACGCAACCGCGGTTTTACTTCGACGGGTTCATTGTTGGGTTAGCGCTGGTCCTGACTTATTTACCAGTGTCAACCTTCGACAGCATCGAAAGCGAGTACGGCATAAAAGCAGCGAGTCTTGCTGTTTCCCTACGCTTAGGCGCGCGAGTGCTTCGCTTCGCGCTGCTGTTACGCATTCTTTACAAAACCGCGATGGACTCGTACAAACAGAAACCCACGGCTTCGGATTTGGAACTCGAAGCCAAGCGCTTGAAACAAGAACGTCTACAGCGAGGTAAGCTGCCGACTCCAAAGGTAAAGCTCACCGCTATCGTGGCATTCGCGGTTGGGTACTTGTGGAAGTTTGAGCGTAGGAACATGATGCGCATGATCGTCGAGATGTTTCTAGTCGCCGGGTGTTCAATAGCGCAGCCGTTTTTGCTGTCGCTGATTTTCGACGAGTACATCCCGGCGAAGGATTACGCCAAGTGTACGTACTGCGTGGTCGGGGTCGTGGCGGTGATGCTTTTGAAGGCGCAGATGCACTACCGGCTAGGGAACGATAACCCGAGCGGCGGCGATTTCATTCCGCTGATGACGAAAAACCTAACCCGGAAAGCGGTGCGCCTACCGTGGACGATATTTTCGTCAATGCACAGCGACTTTCTGATCAACGCCTTGGGCACGGATTTAACGGACGCGAACCTTAACCTGGACTTAATGGTCAACGGCTTCGCCGCCGGGCTCGATTTAATCGCCGTGCTGCTAACAATGACCCTGTTTTCGTGGCAAATGAGTTTGCTAATCGCCACGTCCCTACCCCTGGTGGTAAGGGCCTTTCCCAATCACCACACACCGCCTCCCTGATTACTGCACTGTATGAAGTACAGTATACCCTTCCCAATCCCTCATACACATCACGAGAGACTGACACTTTCGGCTTTTATCGGGCCAGGTGCTTTACAACAAACACAAAAGCGCGCAAGTCTCGCTTTGGGCGGAGAAGCTGAACAAAACGCGCAAGCGGTCAGAAACGCACGTCCAGGAGATCGTGCACCACGTGCAGCACATCAAGCTGTTGGGGATTGGGCCGAACATGTGGAGGCAGCTTCTTCAAATCACGGACGACTTGGGCGAGGCGTTTGATACGTTCGACGAACGCAAGTACGGGAACATTCGAGGACTCGCGTTCCTGTCAATGTTCACCACCCTGGTAACAATCGCGTACGGCACGGTACAGGTGATTCTGGGTGAGCTCACGATGGGCAAGTTGCTTGGGTTTTTGCAACTAGCACAGGGAATCGACTCGCCTATCCAAGCCCTGACGGTTGGTTTACTGGGCGTCACCGCGTCGAGGCCCGCGATGGCGCACATCATGGGCTTGCTTGACGCCCCCGAAGACGCGCCCGGCAAGAAACCGCCGTCGGGCGGGACTTTGTCCGTAAAAGACGTGCATTTTGATTACGACTACGACAACTTCGCGCAAAGCATGGGGCCGTACACGTTCGAGGTTGAGTCCGGGGTGTCCCTGGCGATCGTGGGGGCGTCGGGGTGTGGGAAATCCACTATGTTGAAACTGGTTGCCGGACTGTTCAAACCGAAAACCGGAACGGTAACCTACGCGGGGATCGATTTACACGAGTACGACACCACTAACTTGATTTCGTGGATGGAACAGGAGTGCGTTTTGCATACGGGGACGTTGCGGGAGAACTTGGTGGCGGGGAGTAAACGCGCGATCGCGGAAACCGAGCTGATGCGCGCGTGCGACTTGGCGCGGTTCGACTGGGGAAAACTGGCGGAGGGGATGGACACTTATCTCGGGCAGAACGGGAGTAACTTGAGTTCTGGGGACCGACAGCGGATCGCAGTCGCGCGGACTATTTTGCTACGAAGGCCGTTCATCATGTGCGACGAACCCACCTCAGCGCAGGACCCCGCAACGGCCGGGCCGGTGATGGCGAGCTTGTTGGCATCCGAGTTTGACCCCGCGCCGGGCCGGCCGGCGAGGAAGGTGCGGGGCTTTCCCATTCACCACACACCGCCTCTGCGATTGCCCATAATCGTCCTGCGAAGGGCGCATTCCCTCGGACTGTTACCACGACTGTTTACGTAATACAAATCCCGGATATACACATGTCCCGACCGACTGACACTTTCTTGTTCATCGGGCCAAGTGCACGATGTTAGCGGTGACGCACTCGATATCGAACGCGATGCGGTTCGACAAGGTGTGCGTTGTGTCCCAAGGCGCGGTGGTGGAAATCGGGGACACCAAGCGGCTGTTGAAACTCAACGGCCACTTCGCGCAGATGGTGCGTAACCTGACCGGCATAACGGTTTTGCCATCCGGCATCGCCATGATCAGCGCAGAGCGGTTGATGGACCTTTGGATTTTTTCGCGGGTTCGCGAGAGCCAGCTGCTTGTGGAGTTTACCGTTATTTTCATCAGCAAGCAGTTGCGAGCTGGTGAGCAGGCGGCGGTGGGGGGAACCCCCGCGGACTGCGCGTTCATCGTGGCGCGAGGAGCTTTGGCGGTGAAGGATGATTTGGAGAACATCTTACGGACGTACGAAGAGGGGGAGATGGCGGGGGGGATCAATTTGCACGGCAAGGCCACGCGGGCGTGGGGGTTTTCGCTCGTCGCGTTGCGGCCTTCCGTGGTGTTGGTGCTTTCGAAAGAAGCCCTGGAAAGGGAGCTGGAGAAAACCGAACCCGCGGTGCGAGACGCGGTGAGGGAAACGCAAGCCGCCATGACCAGCGCCGTGCACCCGACGTCGCTGAGGCGAATCTGGGCCTTTGCCACCGTGCCGGCTACGTCGCTCGAGAGTTTAGTGGCGAGATTGGAGGTGGGTTTCTACAGCGAAAAAAAACGCCTGTTCATGCACCCGCAGGACCCGCCGCTAGACGCGATGGTCGTGGTGAACGGCGAGGTGAGCGTGCGGTACAAGCACAGCGAGTACGGCGAGTACGTCCAGAACATGGTAAGGGCCTTTACCAACCTCCACGTTCCGCCTACGCGATTGCGCATACCAGACTGACACTTTCTTTTCATCGTATCAGGGCGCCCGGTCGTGCTTCGCGGAGAGCAGCGCGTTTTCAGGAGGCGACAAAGGCACCGCGTTCGCGGGCGTCGCGCCCCGGACGAACAAAGGACAAAGCCTGACCGCGATTACCACCATGCCCACGGTGGTGCTCATCGCCACAAGAGCGCTGCTCACCGCGGGGGGCGAGCACTTGCAAGCGCTGGCGGCGAGAGCGCCGAAGCTCGTGAAACTCGCGGCGGATTCTGAGAAAAACGCTCCGAAACCGAAAGAATCCGGCTGGGCCGCGGCGCGGCGCTTGACCAAGCTCGACAAAAAAGGTAAGCCCGGTTTTGCCCTCGCGGCGATATCCTCGATGACAAGAGTGCAGGACAGAGCGATCGCGGCGCTCGCGGAGCAGGAGGCGCACCCACGGGTGTTTGTGCAGACGCTTGTTCGGGACGTGAAAAACGCCGCTACAGCAAAGTTTTTAAAGAAACACTGGTTACTAGGCGCGCTGCCGGTATCACTATTAACCAAAATAGCCAAAGCCCTGGTCGTCGTGTCCGTGGAGGAGGGCCAGGTTCTTTCCGGGTCGTACGGCTGGGGAAGCGATGCGACGGTTGTGGTGTCCGGGGAAGTTCGGGTAACCTACCCGGGGGTACACGGCGCGAAGCCGCGAGCCGTGAATTTAGGCGCCGGCGAGGTTGTGCATTTCGAAGCGCTGCTCAACGAAGCGCGGTTGTTTTTCGGAGTTGGAGGTACCACCGACACCGGTGTTGTACATACCACTGATGTCGGCGCGGTACAGCAGCCCCAAAACGTCGAGGTCGTGTCAGGGGGTTGCGTGGTGTTGCGTTTAACGCGAAGGGCGTTTTTGTCCGTGCTGCAAGAAGCGAGCGATGAGCAACGCTCTGCGGCGGTACCGAACGTCGTCGACGCGACGCGGGAAAACGCGAACAAGCAGAGCTCCAAGAAATCGCCCTCGCTCACGCCGAGTACCTCGGAAACGGAAGCGTCTGTCCCGAAAATCCCATCCACAACCTCTCTTGTTTCCGAAATAGGTAACAAAAAGAAGAAGCTCACTGTGGAAATAGCCAACGCGGTTGACAAGGCTCGTTCCATCGCGCACGCGCGGGACTTGCTGTTCACCCTCGGCGGCGTGGCGCGCGTGGCGCCGTTGGAAATGGCGGTCGCGACGAACGAATCCACGAAAGTCGCGCTCGCCGAGGCGCTTGTGGAATCCGCGTCGGTGCGGTGCGTTTTGCCTTTGGAGAGTTTCGCTCCGGGGCTGCCCAGCGGTGACACCAACTCACACAACACAAACGACACGTCCACGACGAGCACCATGTTTTCCATAGCCGTGCTCGCGGGCGAGGTCGTGGTGGAAACCAAACTTGGTTTGGTTCAATCGGGCGACGAGGAGAACGTTTCGCCGGCGGAAAACGCCGTCGCCGACGCGAGTGGGAAAAACCTCACGAAAGAAAAGCGTAAACCCACGAAAAAGAAGGACTTAAAGTCAGAACGCGAAGGCAGCGGCGGTACCCTGACGAAGGACTTAAAGTCAGAACACGAAGGCAGCCGCGGTACCCTAAACGCGGCCGCCACGGACGCGAAAACGTACACGCAGCACGATTTGTTCACCTTTGACTCGCGAACGGAAAGGCTGGTGGTTCACTCACGGGCCGAAAACGAAAACGCAGTCGTGTGTTTGTTCCAAACCGTGTCCGGCGACGGGCGATTGGAACAGGCGCAGCGGTCGTTGACCGCCGCGCGGTCGCTAGCCGATGCAGACGCCGCCACAAGGGCGCGACGCAAGCAGTTCGTGAGGCAGGTGAAACACAAAACCTCGCAGGTAAGTATTGCATTTCCCAAATCCAGGCACCTACGTTTGCCGGTTGTCCGCCCGTAATTACGTAATACACGTCACGAAAGGACTGACACTTTTCTTTTACAGGCTGAAATCGCGCTCGGGTTACGGAAAAACCGAAACGCGAGGGCGAACTGGCGGGTTTCGTTACAAAAACTGCGCGTGTTCCGCGCCACCTGCGGGGATACCGAAAACATGGTCATGAGCGAAGGCGCTGATTCTGGGGCGTGTGACCTTGAGGAACAGCTGGATATGCAGAACTCAGTTCTGGCGGAGGTCGCGGCTTCGTTGAAACCGCGGGAGGAACGGTTACGCGCGCTTCTTGAGCGCTGGGCGCTTGATTTTCCCGTGGTTTTTGACTCGTCCATGGAACCCGCACTCGACACGGAAGAGAGTGACCCTGTCGGCCCCGCACTAGGGGTGGGTGTCGGGGACGTCCTCGAGTTTGGGGAGAACCAAATTTGCGACCCCGAAAACGGCGATTTAAGCGCCTCGCGGTTAGACCGGCTGGAGGATTTGATTTTCGCACGCGAAACGCACCGGTTACGGCGGTTGCGGTCGTACAAAGTTACGGTCGGTAGGCTTCTTTCGGAAGAAACGGTTGCTGAGCGGGAGGAATCGAGTGAAGGGTTACTCGCGTCGCTGCGGGCTATCGATTTATCTGTCAAAGAGCTGCACCACGCCACAGAGCAACGCGCCGCGAAACAACGCGCGCAACAAGCGATTCCCCGGAACCTCCTTGAAGACAACCCGGCGCTGGTCAAGCTTTTCGGAATAAGAATCGACGCGCAGAACGCGCTTGCGCGACGTGAGGAAATTGAACGCGCGTCTAGGGCGCAAACCGCCTTTGCGGAGAGCGCCGCCGCCGCGAAGCGCGCGCGCGTCGCGCTTGAGGTTGAAGTGAACGCGAAGGAAAACTCTTTGCGAGAGTTGTACGTGGAGCTTGAGGTTGAGGCTGGTTCTTCGGAGGACGATTTGCGTGAGGACGGAGGACACCTTCACGTTTCGCGGTGGGGCGGGCGCGTGGAGCGCCGAGGCGCGGCGTTGACCGCCGCGCTTGCCAAGTTTGAAAAAACCGCCGTGCTCGTGCGCGCGGCTGTTCACCGGGAAAGGGAAGACCGACGAATCGAGTATGAAGCCGCGGAAGCGGCGAAAGCGAGCGCGCTGGCAGAAACCGAAGCGCGACTGCGGGCTGAAATCGCGAAGGATTTAGCATCAGCGCGAGTGCTCGCGATGAAGAACAAAGCAATCGGCGAGAAGAGCGTTGCGTTTGACGAGAAGACCTGGAGCACCGCGCCGTTCGCGAGGAAGGTGATGCACAAGTTCCGTGTGACGCTGGCGATAAAGCGACAGTTCGAGTCGCTGGTGGATGACGTGTCGCGCGAAATCGCAAGCGAGGCGATCCCAGAAGCCACGACGGAGATGCGACGGGAAATGCGCGAGGCGTTGCAGGGACTCGGCGGGTACGAATCCAGCGACGGTGCGGGGTCGGTGGCGTCCTCCGCGTTTGGGTCGTCGAGGGACGATTCTGGCGACGAAGGTACTAGTAGTCATCAAACCGGTGCTCCATCTGCGTCCGTCAATCCGTACATGGACTTTGACGATGACGACCCGGACGCGGCTGAGCCGTTTCAAGCCGCGCCGTCCGCGCGTTCGCCGGTAACGCGAGGCGCGACTTCCATCGCGGCGCGGCGCGCGTCGTCGCGAACAGGCGGGTTAAACTTGGAAACGCCGTTTGTGTATGCTCCGGTGTCGCCGGGGCAGGTGCAAATCGCGGAAGCCGCTGACCCCTACTCCACGGTCTCGGACTCGGACGACGCGGCGGCGTAGAGGTTTGGACAGGCGGGCAAAATTAGAAAACGCCTTTGGCGAAACGAGAGCGCTCCTTTTTTATTATTTATCACTCACGCGTATCACGCGTTTCGCGTCGTGGTCGTGGCTTTTTTGTTTCTTCAATCGTGGAGCGTTAATCCGTACCTAATCGTCTTCGACGTACCCGAGTCGCGCCGCCTCATCACGTGTCCGATCGTCCCACGGGCAGCCGTTCGCGTGCGCCCACTGCAGCACCTCGAGGTGCCCATTCTCCGCTGCCATCCAGCACGTCCGATCGTCCCACGGGCAGCCGTTCTCGCGCAACCACTTCAGTATCTCAAGGTTCCCGCCGAACGCCGCCCCACGACACGAGAACCCGTCCCAAGGGCAGCCGTTCTCACGCGCCCATTTCAGTATCTCGAAGTGCCCGCCCTCCGCCGCGTACATGCACGTCCACTTGTCCCACGGGCAGCCATTCTCGCGCAACAGCTTCAACTCTTCGAGCTGTCCGCTCAACGCCGCTGCCTGGCAAAGGCGTTCTTGACGCGACAGGCGACCTTGCCGTTGCAGGCGGTGCAACGCGCTTAAACATCCGACCTTCTGGGCTTCATCCTCAGCAAGCTCCTTAAACCGAAGCCCCGTCGCCGCCACCGTGTCGCGCATCGCGCGGCTCACCGCTGGGAGCCGTGCGAGATCGGCGGGGTCGTCGAAACACTCAGACCTGAGAACGTGCGTGATGACGATGTCGTCCCCGGCGGCACCAGCTGACGTACGACTACGTCGCCGGGTTGACGACGAGTAAACAGTTCCAAAAGGCGCTTGAGGTGGCGGACACGATCAACCCGCCCAGCGCGAGGGACGCGGCGGAAACCAAGGAACTCCGTCTGGAGGCTCTTTCCAACATCAGACGAGCCCTGAACGAGGACGACCCTTCCGGGATATGCGTCACCGAGCTTGGGGAGGCGGTTTGCAGGGCTTTTTTTTGCGAGAGCGAGACGCCGCGATTGAGAATCTGAAGTTGGGCGCGAGGAAGGGATGCGCTTTTACAAAATCGGCCTCTCGAAAGCTGACGAGCCCGAATCAAAAGGAGGGCTATCGAGTGCGGCGAAGGCGAGGTTGCGTAAAAACATCGAAAATGGACAGGCGCAGCTGGATGGGAAAATGTCGCGAAACCGATCGATGAACGCGGCGCCGGTCGGGGTACAGATCCTGAGCGGCTCGGCGACGCGAATGGACTTCGCCGTGGACGGGTCGGTGCGCACGAGCATCATGAAGCCGCCGGCTGATGATTTAGACTAACGGAAAAATCGAACCAATCGCAACGATACGATGGACTTCGGGCGATGTAAGGTGTATATACTACGGTCGATGTACGATGCCACTACACGTACGTACGCGCGCAGCGCGAAAGACAAAGAGAAGATGTGTAGTCTACACACACACCACACACAGTAAAACGAACAAACCGAAAGCTTGATCTGCACGCTTCATCGTTGCTCCTTTGCCTGTTTGGGTTTCAAATTGTTTGTCACACGATCAACTTGATCGTGTCGACGCGCTGACAAAGCTACTGTAGTTTTTCGGCCTCGAGGGGGTCCGTAAGATTAAACTCCATAGACTACCATTCTCGCTAGCGCGCCCCTACGATGGCCGCTCAGCTCTCTTCCGTGAACCTCACCCGGGTCGCCTTGAAGGCGCCCCGCGTGAAGAAAACAAGGGTCGCGACGCGCGTCCAGGCGGTGCGTTTCCGATTGACCCTTGCGTCCGAGGTCGCGGAAAACCTCGTGCCTCATTTTCCACGATCCATCGAAATATCCGCGCCTGCTCCGACACCCAAAGCCTGACCCGTGCCCCACCGCGATCCTTCTTTTTCGTGTCATCGCTCCAACACCGTCACCCCACACAGATCGCCGCTCCCCAGCAAGTCAACATCGCGGTACGCGCCCCCACCGCAGATGGCCCGCCATTTTTCTTTTCCGTTTCGCCCCGACTCATCTCGTGTCGACGTCGCCCTTTTCTCCGGCAATCACGTCGTTTCGGGGGCGAACCCCGGAGACTTGGCACCGAGTCTCCCTCCCCTCTTCACGGTTCCCCCGTGCCTGCCTGACCCCACCCCCCCCACCTTTATAACACAACAGGACAACGTCACGCAGCTCGTGGGATGCACGCCGATGGTTTACCTGAACAAAGTCACTGAGGGGTGTGTTGGTGAGATCGCGGCGAAGCTTGAGATAATGGAACCGTGTTGTTCCGTGAAGGACCGGATTGGTTTCTCCATGATCGCGGATGCGGAGGAAAAAGGCGACATCACGCCCGGTAAGAGCGAGCTCGTGGAGCCCACTTCCGGTAACACCGGCATTGGACTCGCGTTCATCGCCGCGGCGAAGGGATACAAACTAACGCTCACGATGCCGGCGTCCATGTCCCTGGAGCGCCGCATCTTGTTGAAAGCCTTCGGCGCGAACCTGGTGTTAACCGACCCGGCGAAAGGCATGAAAGGCGCGGTGATGAAAGCCGAGGAGCTCGCCGCTGGGAACCCCGATGCGTTCGTGTTGCAGCAGTTCGAAAACCCGGCGAACCCAAAGGTTCACTTCGAAACCACGGGGCCGGAGATCTGGGAAGACACGGGTGGGCAGGTTGACATTTTGGTGTGCGGCGTGGGGTACGTGTTGCGCGTTTCCCAAATCCAAACACTGTTTTACCTCTAACGCTGGTGACTGTTCGGACCGATTACGGTGACTGTTGTCCATACATCGTCCAATACACGCCCAACACGCGGCTGACACTTTCGGTTATTTCTCTCAGCACGGGCGGCACCATCACCGGTGCCGGGCGGTACTTGAAATCCAAAAACCCCGACATCAAGGTCGTCGCGGTGGAGCCCAAGGAAAGCGCGGTGTTGTCCGGGTCGGGACCGGGGCCGCACAAAATCCAAGGCATCGGCGCCGGGTTCATTCCAGGCGTGCTTGATACCGATCTCCTGGACGAAGTCATGCAAGTCGGGAGCGACGAGTCCATCGAGATGGCCAAGTCGCTGGCGCTGAGGGAGGGGCTTATGGTGGGCATCTCGTCAGGCGCCGCCGCGCTCGCCGCGATCGAGCTCGCGAAAAGACCGGAAAACGCAGGCAAGCTCATCGTCACCGTGTTCCCGTCATTCGGCGAGCGGTACCTCTCCTCGGCGCTGTACTCCACGATTCGCGAAGAAGCGGAAAACATGACGTTTGAGTGAGGGTGAAGAAAATACGGAGAGCGCGCGCTGACGAGACGAGAGATGGATACGACGTACCTTCAAGGTAGTGTGGATGTCAAAAGTTTCCGATGTGTGCGATGTATATTGAGTTGAGAGAGAGAGACAGAGAGAGAGAAAGGGGATCCCTGAGGTCCGATCCCTGAGCTTGAAAGAAAATATTTGGGTTCGTTTCATTCAACACATTACAGGTACTTTCGTCGCCGCGAAGACCGGCTTCGCGAGTTTGCTTTTGCGGTTTGTCGAGACAGAAATTCTCGCGTGCGCCGCCCCGGGCACCCGCTTCGCTCGCCCCGACGCGCACGCGCGCGGCAACGGAACCCTATTGCAAGCCCCGGGGGTTATTCCCAGTCCCGTTCTTTTTCCGTCCGTCCGTCTGCTTTTAAGGAAAGGTGTTTGTTTTCTGAAGCCCAATCTCGAGGTGCCGCGCGATCCACTCGCCGCCGCCGCGCTCGGCCCCAAGGAGGCCGGCCCCGCTCCCCCGCCCGAATCAGGCGCGAGCGTGATATCCATCCCGCTACCCCCACTATCCGCCTTCCCCTCTCCCTTCTGTGTCTTTTGTGTCTTCGGCTTGACCACTATCCGCGCCGGCGCCAGGACGCGGTCCGCGACGACCCCCAATCCCAACACCACCGCCCCTAGGCCCAACAAAAGCGCCGGCAGCGCCCAAACCGGCGCGCCCGCGAGCCATGTGGATCCACTCGCCACACCCAACAGTACAACGAAAAACGAACTCACCAGTTGCGAGTAACTCACCATCGCGTCCGCCAGTTGCGCGTCGTTTTCGTAATCAATCGCGTGCTTCACCACCACGAACGGCACGGGCATCAGCGCCAAGGCGGGGAGAATGAACCGAATCGAGGTGTTTGCAGAGACAGGCACCGCCAAAGCGATGAGCGCCGCCGCGAGAAGCGCCGTTGCGAATTTCGTCACCAGGAAATACACAAGCGTCCTGGTACGATAAAAAAGAAAGTGTCAGTCTCTCGTAATGTGTGTGAGTAAACAGTAAGAAGGAATATTCCTTTCTGGTACGAGTAGGGGCAATCAGGGAGGCGGAATGTGATAAATGGGGAAAGGCCCTTACCGCGCGCGCGGTTTCGGGAGGCGCGGGGTGAACAAAACGCCTTGCGATAAATAAAAGAAAGTGTCAGTCTTGTATGGAAACACAGTCGTTGGATTTGGGAAATACAACACGTACCTAAACTGAGCAGCACCAAAGGACTGTTCGCCAAGGCTAACGGGTTGAGCACTTGCGTGACTAATGCTGGTAAGTTTTGCCCAGTTGCGGTTAAAAACACCACCACCGAAATCGCGACGACGGGTGGAAACGAAAGCGTCTTTAAAACGACTCGCGTCCAAAACGCGCTGTGCGTTTCGGTGGTCTTCGAAACCGCCGCTTTGGCGCGCGCTTTCTTGGCCATCGTTGTCGCCGCCACGGTGGCGTCGTCCGATGCCTTCAACGAAAGCGCCTCCACGAAGTCCCCGTCCTGGAACCGGCCGCTCTTCACCCCACCGCTGCGCATGAACCGCAACCCCGTGCCGTGAAAACTGCCTCGTTTAAAACCACCAGCGTACGAACCGCCTTTCGCAAACTTGTAAACCCCAAACCCCTCCTTCTGGTTGTTGTTCCACTGCCCTTCATAACTAGCCCCGCTTGGGTACTCATACACCCCAACCCCCTGCTTGCTCTCCCCAACAGAACTCCACTCGCCGTGGTACACGCCGCCGTCGTCGTGCCTCGCCGCGGCGCTTTTCGCGTGTAGCCGCGCTTTTCTTTGGTGAAACGCAAACACGGCCGCGCCCAGTGCGAACACCACCACAAGGTTGGGGACGTCGAACAGCGCGGCTAGCCTCAGCCCCTCCATTCCCCACACCGCCTCCACGAACGGCAGCGCGAACGTGGAGACGTTGGCGCCGCACAACGCGCCTGTGAGCAAGCCTTTTTCATACGCCGGCGTTCGGCGGTACACCAAAGCGCCCGCGCCCGCGACGAGAACCGTGGCGAAAACAGAGCACAGCATCACCAACGGCACGCCCGGGCCGAACAGCGCGCGGGTGTTCACAAGCGTGTGCAGCAGCATCGCGGGTAGGGTGACGTTCACCACGAAGGTGAGCATGACCTCGCCGTCTTCGCGGCGCAACAGCCCGAACCGCCTCGACGCGAATCCGACAATCACGAAGCAAGTGGTGACCGCGACGCGACCAAGCACGGTGGTCATGTCCTTCGTCGACATGCCGCCGCGTCCAGAGATGAACACGAAATACCACGAAGTACCAACAAAGCCTGAAGTACCAAAAAAACCCGAGTGCGTGCGTGGACCGCGCGCGCGGGTGTCCCGAATCCATCCTTCAACCCTAAAAAGTTTCGTTTCGTTTCGTTTCCGTTTCGGTCGTGCTTTAGCAGTTTTTGACTTCATCACCATCCTGTAGCCTGTCACTGCACCTGTCACTGTTGGACGCGCAGAGGCCCTGGGCGCGCGATGGCATCCGAGCGCGCCAAGATCTCCCCAGACCTGGTGCAGCACATCATGCAGTACGCGTGGGAGCTCAGGGTTGCGGAAACCCCGGCGGGTGCGGATGGCGACACTACCTCTTCGTCGAAAAAAAAGTTTCCCGTGAAAGACGAAGCGGTCGTCGCGACCGCGGAGGTGCTTCGGTTGTTCGCGGAGGAAATCACCGCGCGGGCCGCGGAGACCGCGATTATGGACGGAGACGACACCGTGGATGGAGGGCACCTGGAGCGGATTCTGCCGCAGCTCATGCTGGACTTCGCGACGTGAGAAGGAGGGGGAATTCAAAGTTGGCACGCAAAACTTGGCGTAGCCTGTTTCTTTTGTAAAAAACTATCGTTTTTCGTTTTGAGCGCCATCTCCAATCGAACCCACACGTCCCCGCACACCTGAAGCGGCGGCGAGAAGAGTGGTAGACGCGAAAGAAGCGGAGCAGGCGGCGGCCGCGGAGGAGACGCGCGCCAAGGCTCGCGCCGCCGCCGCGGAGAAGCGCGCGGCGGAGACTCGCGCGAAACCTACCCACTCTTCCGTTCCTGATACCGCCCCTGTCCGCACATCGTCGCCCGCGCCACTCAACACCAACTCCAAGCCCTCGGGGCCGTGGGCGTGTGTGGTGAGCGGGGACACAAGTAACGGCAACTGCGGCGCGGCGACGGAGGGGTGGCGTTCTGTCCCCCAGGATGGATCTCAGCGGCGCCGGGGCTGACGTTTTGTTTGTGATATTCGCCCACCTCGACGCAATCGACGTGTGGCGCGCGCGCTTGGTTTCCAAAGCGTGGTGTTCCGTCAGCGAGGCGTCGTTCACGGACCGGTGTCGGGCGAAGAAGTGGTGCCTTCCCCGAAAACCAAGGGGGGTCTCCGCTAAGTGCATGTTCCCACACCGAACTTTGTTCAAACAAAACGCGTGCGCTCGGTGCGTGGACGGACCCGGAGGGTTCCGGGTTTCCAAGGACATAGGCAGGCAGCACATCAGGCAGTTCAGTCTTTGCGCAGTGTGCCTTTCCAACGAAGGCTGCGTGGAACGGCTACAGGGCTGGGGTTTGCTGATAGATTTTCAGAGCAACGAAGGGAAAATCCTGCCCGGGTTGAAACGAAAAAAAGGGACTAAAAAAACAAGAGCAAGTGCAAGAGCCTTCGCGTCGGGCGAAGCCATAGACCAGGGCATACAAGGCTTCGTGTAGTTCTCGTCGTGGTGCGGATAATATATAATTACTAAATAGTCTAACCTAAACATAAACCGTCACACCGCGTTCGGGCCTTTTTCGAAAGCCTCCTCGACGCGCGCGAGTTTCTGTTTGGCGAACGACGCGGCGCCGGTGCCGTTTTTCGTTTCAAGGGACCGGAGTGCCAGCGCCGCGGTTACGGAGCGGAACGCGTAGATCCCAAAACACGCCCCGAACCCGGTAACCCACCCCACCCACCAGGAATCACCAAGAAGCACCACCCCGACGGACACGACCATCTGCACGACCTGCATGGGCACGCCGAAGCGAAGAAAGTCCTGGAACACGTACGCGCCCGGGCCGTACACCATCAGGTTGGTTTGGTACCCGAACGGGCTGCGATTGTTGAGGAAAAGGGTCAGTCCCGTGTTGGGCGTGTATTGGACGATGTATTGGACGATGTATTGGACGATGCATTGGACGATGTATTGGACGATGTATTGGACGATGTATTGGACGATGTATTGGACGATGTATGGACAGCGGTCACCGTAATCGGTCTGAACAGTCACCGTGATCGGTCTGAACAGTCACCAGCGTTAGAGATAAAACAGCGTGCCGCCTGATTCGGGAAAGCCCACTCCGGCCGTACCTCATGAAGGACGCGCTCGCCGCTAACATCAACAGGTACGCCATCTGGTCCCGGTCGATACCCACGCGCTCGCTCGCGCCCGCCGCGATCGGGTACATCAGCGCCGCCGCGGCGTTGTTCCCCACGATGTTGCACAGAAATACGGTGGCGACGTACACGGCGATGAGGACGCCTGGTTTACCCGCGCCCATGGCGGACGCGGCGTTGACTAGCGTCGTCGCGATCGCGCTCGCGACGCCCGTGTTTTCCATCGCCGCGCTGATTCCAAACGCCGCCGCGATTGTGGTGATTATGGTCCAGTTCACCGACGCGCGCGCGGCGTCTTGGGTTAAACACCCGCACAGAAGCATCACCCCGGACGCGAGGAGCGCGGCGACGAACAAATCGAGGACACCGGCGACGGTCACTATTATCATCAGCAACGCGGTGCCGCACGCGGGCAAAAGCTTATCGAACTGCGGGGGCGCGGAGTTTTCAATTTCCGAAACGAGCGCGAACGCCGGGTCGGCTTTGTACAACCGAAGGAACGAGCTTCCCGTGTCCAACAGCAAAACGTCGCCGGCTTGCAACACGATTTCGCCGATTTTCCTCTGGATCCGGCCGCCGCTTCGCTGCACCGCGATGATCACGGCGTCGTACCGAGTTCGGAACCGGACGTCCCGGATCTGCCGGTTCGTCAGCGGGCTACCGATCGCCACCACGGCTTGCACCAACCGCCGGTCGGTTTTGGCAAGTTTCAGCTTATCAACCTGCCTGTTTTCGCTCGTGATGCCCGGGATTCGTCGTAAACTCGAAATCCCAGCCGCGTCACCGGCGTACCAAAGCACGTCGTCCCCCGTAAGCACGTACTCCGCCCCAGGCGCCGCCACCGCGTCTTTCTCCAAACCGCCGGGTTTCTGCACCGCCGTGAGGAACAAACCAGGTAGGCCTCGCAAACCAGCCGCCTGCAGGGTTTTGCCCTCCACCGCGCCGCCTGGAATCACGCGTACGGGGCACGTGAAGTCCGTCATCGCCCGTATGTCCTCCGCGCCTTCCCGGGAAAGAACCTCCAGATCCGGGTCGGAAGTCGCGTTCCCAAACCCGGGGGTTGACGCGCGCGAGCGGAACGAAAGCCCGTCGATGTTTTCCAAATCACCACCGCCGACGTGTCTCGGTCGCGACGGCGACGGCCGCGAGGGTACCGGCGCGACGATCGTGGGGGGTGGGGTTCCACCCCTTCCCAAATCGCCATGCGTATTGTCCACGCTGGCGCGTCGCGTCGGGGCGGGTGAGCACGATTTCGAATCGAACGGCGTCGGCGAGTCCGCGCCACCCCCCCAACCAACAGGCGTGCCCGGGTTTTGGTCACCGGCCATGTCCGAAATGTTTTGACTCGACTGCGTGGAGATGCTCCCCCGGGTGGCGCTGCCCCCAGAAGCACCAAGCGCGGGTCCCTTGAACTGCAGCAAAGGACACGCATCAAGGCAGTGCAGCATCAGAACGTCGCCGGCTTGAAAAACCACGCTCGCGAGTTTTCCCGAGTTTTCGGTTCGCGCCAAAGCGTTTTCTCCGTTTCGCTGCTGCACCGCAATGATCGCGGCGCTGTACTTTTCCCGGAACCTGACCTCCGCCGCGGTGTGTCCCACGAGCGACGACAGTGGCCGGACCCTGACTTTCAAAATCTGGTGCCGCTCCAGAAGCGCGCGGCGAACCTCGGGGGGGGTTTCTTTCGCGTTGAGGACTTCGTGCATCGCCATCGCGCCGCCGCCGGATTTTCTGTACCCGCCGCCCGTTCCCGTCGCCAATCCATCGTTCGCCACGTCGCCCCTCCCCTCAATCGTGAAAGGCGACATTGAAGGAAGCCCCAATGCCTCATCGCCCGTGCCTCGCCCTGTTGCGGTGTCGTGCCCCGCGCCGCGTTTGCGTAAAACCCCGCCGGCGGAACTCCGGCGTCGGCGGGCGCCGAGTTTCTTGACCAAGGAGCGCGCGCGCGTTCCGAAACCGCCGCCGTCGCTCTGCGATTGGGAAAGAAAAGTGTCAGTCTTTCGGGCCATGTGTTCGAGTACTTACGGGCGGACAATCGACAACCAGTGGCCGTTGGATTTGGGAAACGCATGAGGCCGTACCTCCGGGCCGGTGGAGGTTCCCCCGTACCCGTCGCTGCCGTCGCAGTACTCAACGTGTTCGCCGTCGTCCATCGCGAACGCGTGCAGGACGTCTTTGTACCCACCGTGGCCGTGGCGCGCGCGCTGGCCGGCGTAAGGCGAGTTTCCGTCTTGTTTTTTCGACGCCTCAAAACCCCACGAGTCCGAAGCGCGTCGTACCCGCGGCGGGTACGTGTCCGTGGAAAGTAACTCCCGAGGGTCGGTCCGGCCGGGTCTTGCCGACTGTCCGCCGTACCCGCCGCGTGCCTTGGACTCGGAGTCGAACGGTTGTACGTCCCGCGGTTCCAAGGACAAAACAACCTCCGTTTCGTGTGTCGTCTCGGTTCCGTGTCCACCCAAACCCACCCAACTCTCCTCCACTTCGTGCGTCAGCGGCAACAGCCCAAACTCTAAACACACCTCGCCTATTGATTCCACCAACCCGGTGAAGTGCAGCACGTCGCCTTCCTCTAGGATGAACTCCGGTGTGACCGCGCGTAGGAGCATGTCGCCTCGCTGCACGGAGACCAGGTACAAGCCGTTCAGCCCCCGGAGTTTCGCGACGGGCTGGTCGATGACGGGCGACTTGGGCGCCACCACCGCGCCGACCGCCAGGGAGTCTTCAATCAGGTTGTCATCGTCGTGTTTACCGAAATTTCCGCCACCAGACCCGGCCCTTCCCTTGCCTCCGGGCAACAGAAACGGGCTCGCCACTAAGATGTACGCCATGCCGCTTGCGATGGGTAAAACAAAGTGTCAGTGTTTCGGGCCATGTTACGTGCGTAGCTACGGGCGGGCAATCCGCGGAGGTAATAACCGTCCCTTCGCAGGACGAGTATGGGCAATCAGGGAGGCGGGATTTGGGAAATGCGCGATACGTACCTCAGCGCGACGGGGATGCCGTAGATGGAAAGCGCGAAGAGCCCCATTGTTTTTTTCTCCGGGTACCGCTCGCGCATCATCCCCTCCACGACGAGGTTGGTGCTCGTGCCTATTAACGTACACGTGCCTCCTAAAATGGACGCAAACGACAAAGGGATCATGAGCTGCGAGTTCGGGATTCCGACGCGGCGCGACCACTTCTGCAGGATGGGGATCATGATCGCGACGACCGGGGTGTTGTTCAGAAACGCGCTGACGAAGGCGACTGGGATTGTACGGTGAAAGATTTGTGTCAGTCTTGTCATGGCAAACAGTGTGTCAAGATTTGGGAAACGCGCGATACCGTACCTGGAACCATTAAACGGATCTGCGCCTGCGCTGCATTTTTGGGATGCCCCAGCAGCTTGCCCATGTAGTAATCAAGCGCGTGCGTGTTTGAAATCCCAGCCGCGACGACGAACAAACACGCCACGGTTAGTAAGCCTTTGTTGCTGAATCCCTTCAGGGCGTCCTGAGAGATAAAAAATGAAAGTGTCAGTCTCGTATGGGCAATCAGGGAGGCGGAACGTGGTACATGGGAAATACTTACCGGAATCGGCACCGCATCCGCGGCCAGCATCGCGGCTAGGCTTCCCAGCATCAGCACATCGGGGCCCGCCACGTTCCGCAACAAAGCGCCGAACATGAAAACGATGATCACCACGCAGTAGTACCCCTGCCACGCCGCCATCGTGCGGTTTTGGGGGAAAGCAAAGGGGGCGGCCGGGCCGGGGCGCTCGTGTGTACGTGCGATGCGCGAAAGCACGGGAACGGGTTGTCGTCAAATCTTTTGCGCGTTCCCGGCGCGAACGTGCGCTCGAGGTGAACTCCCTTCCCGGAAAACGCGTCTCCCGGTCACCTCTCACACAGGATGGGAAGAACCCGGGATTACGTACAGCCCGAGATGGCCGCACCGCCGCCGTGGCGCGCGTCGGTCTGAAGGCTTGGAGGCGGAGATGAAGGCGCGGGTTGTTATTTTTTGGATCGACGGAAGATTTTTTCGATTTTTGGTTTTTCGGGTTCATTTTTCGATTTCATCGGCGATAGGGCGTGTAGCCTTTCAAGCAGCAACTGTTTCTCCGACGAAACTCTCGCGCGCAAAACGCCCTCTGCACGCAGCCTGAATTTGGGCGTTTGGAACTTCTCAAGAGCCTTGGCATGTCTGTTGTTACCCAGGTTTTCAAAGGTCGCGCGAAACGCGTTGGGCACCTACACAAGTTTTCGTTGGGGTCGTGCCGCGTGACGACATGCACGAGGCCTTCCGCATAACCAGCGGCGCCCAAAAACGCAGACACGGACGCTACACTCATGCTCTAGGATCCCCAAGCGTCCGCGGCGCAAACACATGCGTGTGCGCTCCGAAGCCGCGGACGCAAGCCAAGGTTAAAATTCTACCCTAAAAAAGTGTGACCTTTGGGATAGGGGTTGTCGAATGGCAGTCGTTCAGCCACGGCTTCGGAATGTCTACGCGAACCCCCTATATTCCATATTTCTATCTTTTCATCACGGCACACGCACGCACGCGGTCGCAATGGACGCGGTTCCCCTCATCGATGCCCAGACTGCGGCCATCCTCGGCTCCGTCAACAAGTTCGCCATTCAGCAGCACGTGAAATGGATCGATAACTGCATCGGTACGCGCCTGCGTTTCGTGAATCTTCCCCCCGCAGCATCGTATCGTGGCATCGTGGTGACATCGTGCCATCGTGCCATCGTGGCATGTGCCCGTGGCGGTTGCGTTTTTGACCGCAAAGAGGACGCGCGGCCGCCACCCACCGCTGTTACACCGCACTCACGTTCTCCTTTTCTTTTTCGTTCGCTGACCCGTCGCCCGGTACCTCACCCTCCGACCACACCTCCCGTGCTTCCCCACAGAGCAACCCAACACGTACACGATTTACAACCTGGAGACACATCAGCGTTTGATTCGCGTGCAGGAACAGTCCGAGTGTTTACCAAGACTGTGCTGTTCCCCCAACCACGGCGTGGTTTTGCAGTTCAGCGCGCTTGACCCGTCCGGCACGGAGATGTTTCCCGTGATCACCATGGAGCGTGAGGGGTGCTGCAGCAAGCTTTGTCTTGGAAACGCGGTGTGCTGCGATTTGTGCGCGAACGAAGCGTTCGTGCACGCCGGTAGTGTTTTGATGACAGCGGAACACCCGCCCGGAAAGCTACCCAAGCACAACGTGATCGGCCGGTGCAAGGTACCCGTGCCTTTCGGGGGGGGACTCACCCCAACGATTCAAGTCATGGACCGCACCGCAACGAGCGACACGCACTGGGCGAACGCAACGGGCCCGACATGTTTTGGGGGATGCAGCGAGCTTTGTTGTTCCGTGCCGTTTGCGGTGCACCGCGTGGCAAATGGGAACGGCAAGGTCGGACTGGACCTCCTGTCCGTGGCGACGATATCGAAAATAAAGCCGAAAACCCTGGGGGCTATGGCCCGGGAGCTCCTGTCCGACTCCGACATCTACGAACTCGAAATCCACGACCCCACAATAACCCCACAGCAGCGCGCCACCCTCATCGGCACCGCGCTGCTCATGGATTACATGTTTTTCGAAAAGGACATGGACTGCCTGAAGTGCGACAGCCAGGGGAACATCGTTTTTAACCTGTTCAACATGTTCTGCTGCGGCGTGCTGTGGCCGTGCACCATGAGTATTCCCACGAGGGGCTGAGATTGGAAGCGCGGAGACGGGGGGCTCTGGAGCCTGTACAATTTGCTTGTAAAAATATGACGAATATTTATCCTTCCCAGTTTTCCACGCTCTCTTGCACTTCACACCTGTGGGGCGGTCCGGGTGCGGCGTCCGACCCGCGGCGGTTGTGTTTGGTCGCCACGCGTGTTCCCACGCCGCCATGCACGACGTGACACAGGTTCGTTCCGCGGTACCTCGGTTCGCGGAAGCGGAAACGCACTTTTGCGGTTCACGAATCGCTCCATCCCCATCCGCGTTTCTTTTCCATCATCATCGCGCGCGCGTCGTGGTCCAGCACACGCCGTGTCGTGCCTAACCCCACTCGTCCGTCCTGCCAACCACGTGAAACGTGTTTTCACGCTCTTTTCCTTCCCACAGCTCGGCGACGCAGTGCAGTGGCTTTTGTTTTTCCTGCCCTGGTGTGCGTTCGTGGTGTCCGCGCACTTCGTGCTTTCCATTAGGTACGGTTTGTTTGGATTCGCAGAGGGTTCGTTGATGTGCATCCTGGCGTTGCCGTTTTGGCGCGCCTGCTGTGCGCGCCCGGTGTTCCACCCCCTGTCGTTGTTGTTGCTGAGACGGGACCGGAAAAAGGCGCTCCCGCCGTTCGAGAACAATGAACGGCTACCCTGGGTCACGGAGTTTCAGAATGAGTTGGCGCACATCCAAAGCGAACTAAGCGCGTTCGTCGCGGAACACGCCGGCGACAAACTCTGTGACTCTGTGACGAGTACGGCGACGAAAAATACACAAAGCACATCTACCAATACGCGCGGACAGGAAGGAACCGGGGGGGTGACTCGCGGAGACGTGGCAGGTGTTCCGGGCTCCGTTGAGTTCGAGGCGTCGAAAACAAAAACAACAGCGCCGCGCCGGTTACGCCGCCCCGCCACCGCCTTGCTCGCCAACGGGTTCGAGGTGTTCCCTCTTTGCGACGGGTCGTTGCGTTTGCGGAACGCAGCGGCGGCGAGGCACTTCGGCACCACAACAAGCGCGGTGGCGAGGGCGAACGGGTGGAACGCGAAGCTGTGGGTGTTGCGGGCGGGCGTAACGGGCGCGGACGTCGCGGTTGCGCGAACAGGCGCGGGTATGCGTGATGATGACACGGGTACTACCACGAGTACCCGCCCTTCGCGTCACTACCTTCCGTACCGCTACCGTCGGGGCACGTCGGACGGGACGTGGCGGGTGCACGTGGTGCTGGACGCGGACGAAGAGGTTTGCAGCGACGGCGAGTATTTCAATACTACCGGAAGTACGAGTACCGACGCTTTGGATATAAGTACCTCGCCGCTTCGTCGCGTCGCCGGGCTTTGCGTCGGGGGTGAGGTTAGGGGCACCGGGATAGGCGACGTGGTGGTGGTGAACGAGGTGTACAGACGTCGGTGGTTCCACCGGGGGGGGGGTGGGTATGAAAAACAACCGTACGAAAGTGAAGGGACCACGACTCAAGACCTTTCCTTGAAAAAGGAAGCGGCGAAAACTTCCCTGATTAAAAGAACAGGCGCCGCGATTGTCCTCACCTTCGACGTGCTCCGCCCGGAGCACAAACACTGCGCCGTTTCCGTGGTTGCGCACAAAGCGCGGTTAACCAGGGAGGGGACCGCGGGGGATACACACGAGCTGGAGGACGTCACACCGAGATCGCTCGCAATCGCGGTGCTCGGGAACCTGGGGTAGATTCAATGTGTAGTTATTAGTTAGAACAGAAGTACCTTCACCTCTGTTAGAAACTTCCAAAGTGGGCACCGGACCATTTTGAAATTTTCGAAGTCAATCAGTCTCTCAAGCCAGCGGGTCGTCGTCGTTCACCACAACACACGCGCACCTCTCCGCGCGTCGCGGTGTCGTGACGCCCGTGACGCGTGTTCCCGCACCATGTCAAAGCCACTTGGAGGGTCCTCGCACGCTAACGCGCGTGATGCGCTTGATACGTACAAGCGCGCGAGGCTCGCGTTCGTCACCAGCCTGAACGAGATGTTGCGCAAGGATGACCCGTCCCTGGACGCGGCGCTGCTGGACAACGACTGCCTGGCTTTGCTGCACCGGCCGTTGGTGCAGGACACTGTTCCTGGCGTGCGCGTCAGCGCGCTAGCAGCGATGCGCGCGCTCGCGACGCGAGTCGACCGCGCAGGCGACGTCCTGGCGACCCCCGAGACGCTTTCGAAGATCGTGAGTTCGCTTTCGCACGACGACCAAAACGTGGTGGTCGCCGGGTGCGGGTTGGCGTCCGCGCTGGCGTCGAAGCGGGAGTCGCACGTACGTTCGCTTTTCGACGCGGGCGCGCTAGGTCCCCTTCGCAAAGCCCTGGATAGTTTGAACCCGGAAATCATGGACGCCGCGTCGCGGTGCGCGGTCGCGGTGGTCGCCGCGAGCCCGTGGGCGGCGGAGCGGTTCCTGGCGGAGGAAACCGCCTGCTCGGAAAACGAAGTACTTCCGGGCGCCGCGCTTCACAGCGGTACTCAAAACGGTTCCGAAAACCGTTCAAAAAGCTCCATCCTCGAGTGCCTGTGCGCCGCCACTTCCTCGCCAACAACCTCGCTATGCACGCGGTCCGTGATTGTCCGAATATTCAACGCGATCTGCAAGCACGGCGAAGCGCTCGCGAAACGGGTGGTGCGCGACTGCGACGCGTGCGGCGTCGCGGCGAGGCTGGCGCGCGACGCGGCAACACGCGTCGACGCGCGTGAGGCCACGGGACCCACGCTGGCTCGCGCGCGCGCCGCTGCGTTCGCGTGCTTGTCAACGATGGCAGCGCACAGTGCCGACCTCGCGGCTGTGGTCATGGCCAGCGGTGTGACCGGCGACGCCGTGGCGGCGTGTGTCTACGCAAGCGACGCGTACCCGGAGGAGTCGTTTCAAGTCAGGGAAGCCGCCACGTTTCTGTTGCTTTCGCTTGTCAACAAAACCCCCGAGCTCGCGCAGGCGGTGTGCGACGCCGGAGCGGTGGAGTCGCTCGTGCAGAACCTGTCCATGGAGGCCGGATCGAAACGGTCGGTACCGGCGTTGACCGCGCTGGGGTACATCGCGGACTACAAGCCGAGCTTGGCGCTGCGGGTCGTGACGGCTGACGGCGGCCAGCGGATTGTACAAGTACGTGCTGCATTTCTCAAATTTGCACACGTCATTGCCGATTCAATCCCCCATACAAACTACTTGTACACTCAAGACTGACCCTTTTCGTGCACAACACCAGACGCTGGCGAAGGCTGACACGGGCGACGTCGCGGCGACCGCGGCGTGGGCGCTTGGGTGTTGCGCGCGGCACGGGGAGGATACCGCGTCGTTGCTCGCACAGAACGGTGCGATCCGGGTTTTGCTGGGATGCTACGTGGGCGCGCAGGCGGACAGACACCCGACCTTGAGGGACAAGGCGAGAACGGCGCTTACACATGTTATTAAGAAATGCGGCAGTCTGGACGTGATCGATTTCCTGGTCTCACCGACAACCCCCGGCCCGGTGCTGAAACACGTCCTCTCCGAGTTCGCGGAACGGTTAGGAAAAGACGTTCACGCCAAGCGCGCGTTCGTCACCTCAGGCGGGCTCATGCGGCTACAGAACGTGTGCCGAGCGCACGAAAAGGACGTCGCGTCGGCGTCGGCGGCGGCGAGGAAAGGCGAGAGCGAGAGCGGCGAAAAAGTAACGAGCGCCGCGTCGGCGGCGATTGGGGAGTTGGCGCCGTTGCTTGACGAACGATCGCTACGGGATGCGAAGAAAATAAACGCCGTGTTCCCGCCGGACGTGGTGAGCTACTACTTGTATTGTTAAGGGATATATATATTGTTAGGGCACGAAGGTGAACGGTTTTTATTCTTTCTCAAAAAGTTCTGAAAATTGGTCAACTCGAGTAGGCACACCTCGTTTCTTCCCAAAGAAATACCCTCCCGGTCGCTTCCCTTCCCTGTCTCACTCCTCCATGTCCCCCCCGGACCCCGACCGCGCGCTTCGTCGCGCGCGGGTTTTGTCCGGGCAGGTGGTGTCGTGTTCCGGTGAGGACCACGCCGACCACGCCGTTGCCGCCACGGAGTCACCACTTGCGTGGACGCGACGCGCTGGCGATGTGTTCGGCCCGGGGGATTGGTTTCTGGTAGAGCAACCGCTTGTGGATGCGTTCGCGCAGTGCACGCGGGACGACCAGTGGATCCACCGCGCTGGTGCGGACACGCCGTTCGGGGGACCCATCGCGCACGGGTTTCTGACGCTCTCGTTGCTCCCTGTGCTTTGCAAGCACGTCATGCCAACACACGCCTGGGCAACTTCCGAGATTAACTGCGGGTTCAACAAAATGCGGTTTCTGAGCCCGGTCAAAGTCGGCGCGCGCGTGCGAGCCACGGTTTTAGTAACCGCCGCGGAACTGCTTGACAGCAAAAACCCATCCGCGGGCACGCAGACCACCTCCAAAGTCACAATCGAAATCGAGGGAACGACAAAACCAGCCCTCGTCGCGGAGTGGGTCACGCGGCAATACGGGTGTTTGGAACGTTAAGGATGCGTTTTAACGAAAATATTTTAGAGTGTGCCATCAAATCCATCAAATGCATTTCACTTCCGTCTCCTCACATACCCCGCCTGGTCCCACACTCCAGTCTATTTACCCCGTCCCTCGCCTGTCCCGTCCTTTACCTCACCGAATTACTCCTCCCCCTTCCCCCCGCCCGCCTGCTTGGCCATGATGATCTGGTCCACCCGTAACACCGTCGTAACCGCTTCCACCGCCAGTTTCAGCGCCCACCACTTCACGAGGAACACGTCCGCGATGTTTTCGTCCGTCGCGAGGTCGCACCAGGGCATCTTACCTGAAACGTCCACCCCCGCGTTCATGTTACCAGCCGCATGCGCGGCGTACAGGTTGTACACAACATCCGTGGCGTTGAGCCCGGCGTTTTCTGCCAAAGTTCGAGGCACAACCTCCAGCGCCCTCGCGAACTTTTCAATAGCGTACTGGTCAAGCCCGGTTTGCTTCCGGCCAAACACGGCGAGGCGGTGCGCCAGTTCAATCTCCGTGGCGCCCCCCGCGGGAAGCGTCCGGCTGTCCTTGGTAAGCGCCTTGAACGCGTTCACGCCGTCATCCACGGCGCGCTCGATGTCGTCCATCACGTTCTCCGTGCTTCCGCGAAGCACCACGGTGGCTACCCTGGAGGTGGCGTCGTTCTGCTGCACGACCACGCACTTGGTCCCGCCGATCTCCTTGACGTCGATGGACGAGACGTACCCAAGCTCGTCCGCCGCCGGTCGTCCGAGCTTGATAATGCCAACCGCGTTTGTCGCCCGGCAAAACCGCCGGAGCTCGAACTTGGAAGGCATCTTGATCGCCATCAGGCCGTACCGCTCGATGAAGTGCATGGCCATCTCGCCGAAGCTCTGGCCGGAAACCACAACCTTGGCGCCGCTGTCCGCGATCATCTTCACGTACTCCTCCATCTTCTTCTCCTCGCCGAGGGAGTACTTCTCCAGGTCCTTGGCGCTGGTGATTAAAACTGTGCCTTTGGTTTCCGTTGCCGAAGTGTCCACCGCGCACCCGAAAACAGCAACCTTCGCGTCCTGGACGTTTTTAACAGTGCCTTCGCAGTCCCTCCGAATCACCATGCCTTGCACCACCGTGTTTTCGTGCATCGTGCTGCCCACGATTTTCGAAACCCGGACGTTATCCACGTTGAAGTTCACGGGGTTTTTCGGTAGGACGTCGATGCACGCCTCCGCGCACGTTTTCGCGAGCATCTCTTCGTACCCAAACTGTTTCGACGAAAGCGTGCCTTTTAAACGTTTTGCCACCGCCAGCTTGTCCTTGATGTCCAGCGTCTCCGACCCGGGCACCACCAGCTCGTCCAGCCACTCCAACACCTTCCCTAACGCTTTTTCGTACCCCTCGATTATCTCGCTAGGGTGCAACCCATCCCGAATCAAGTCCTCCGCGTTCCCGAGAAGCTCGCCGCCGAAGGTTACCTGCGTTGTGAACGAAAAGTGTCAGTATTTCGTAATGAGAGTGAGTAATTACTCTGGACAACCGGCAAACAGTGTGTCTGGATTTGGGAAACGCGCAACACGTACCACCAAGTTCGTCCCGTCCCCGATCTCCTGTTCCTGCGCCTGCGCCGCCATCACTAACAGCTTCGCCGCGGGGTGCGCGACTTCCAGTTCGCGCACAATCACGGCGGCGTCCGAGGTGACGAAAAGGCGGTCCAGGTGGTTTATGACCATCTTGTTCATGCCTGTGATGTGTGGTGAGGTTTTTCCGGGGTGAGTTGGGTCAGGGATTGAACCCGAGACGAGTTGAATGGAAGATGGTGGGTGGAAACGAGCGACGTCGGGAAGACACACCCGTCTGCCGACTTTAGACACCGGCGGTCCCGCTGTATGCTCGTGACAAAATTGGAAGGGTTTCGAATTTTCGCAAAGCGTTGACCTTCGGTTCGCGACGGTCTGTTTTTCGGGGGAGATCTGGCCGCGACCGTCGTCGTGTGGGACCGTACCGTTGGGACCGAGAGACGTCCTCGTGATCTTGCTCAGCTGTTTGCACGCCTCCACGTTTTTGATCACCGCCTCGTCAAGGCCGGACATGTGTTTGTGGCCATCCTGGGAGGGTTTGAAGGTGGGCGATCGGTGTCAGTCGGCGCGAAAACAAAGCGCAGATCGAGGGAGTGGAAGAAAAGCGCGCGCCGAGATCGGAAACCGATCGTGGGAACCGACACGAACCTTGAGCATGGACTGGAGTCCATAGGGCATGCCCGACATCGCGTCCGGGTTGGTGTGGGCAACGTGGGCCGACTTCGCGTTTACGGGGGGTGCGCGTTCGACCTTGCCGAACCGCGGTGAGTTGTGAGGCTTTGCGTCGGCGAGCGCCATCAAATTCGAAAACGAAAAAGGTTTGGCAGAGCAGGGGCTGGTTTCGTGTTGACCGGTGGATTGGCTTCAACAAGCGAACGTCACGATCAGGGTTGATTGCATATTACCTCCGGTTCACCGACGGGTGCATCGGTTTCGAATTTGCCCAACGAGAACCGGAGAAAGCGCTTTCTTCACTTCTTGATTGATGTTCTTGTTAGTTAGTGCGTAGTCCTCGGCACTTCGAACGGCCGTCTCCGCCCGGGGCTGCGACGGGCATCGCGCGTCAGGGCGCCTGCCGGGCGTCCGACCCGGACGCCATGATGGATGCTGGGTTTTGCGCGGCGGAAACCACCGCCGGTACCGGCGTGTCCCGCCCCGTCGCGTTGTGTGTGCTCGTGGTTGTTTTCCTTTTCGGCGGGTGGGTGGGCCGCTGCTCCGTGCTGATGGAGACGCGGGTGAGGCGACAACACCTGGAAGAGACGGTGGCAAAAATCGTGCAGGGCGTGGTTGCAGGGGTGGTGGTCGGTTTGGGTACCAGCAAAGACAGGCGGTCACCACCGAGAACCAGACTCACGACGACGGATGCGGGGACAATTGGAGTCGAGGATGGCATAGCCGGGCCGGCGACGCAATCGGCGCACGCCGCGCCGACGCCGTCGCGGGTGGGGTCGCACTCGCACTCGCACTCGCACTCGCACTCGCCGTCGCAAACGCCGTCAGCTTCGTCGCGACGAACACATGACGAGCGGCGGTCGATTGATTTGGCGCGCGCGCGCGCGCGCGCTGAGGCGGCGTCGGCGGAACAAACAATGAAACGCGCCGAAGCGGTTGTCGCGGCGGCGGCGGCGGCGGCGGCGCGCGCATCGCGTCCGGTTTCCCAAACTCGGGACCCGCTTCCCCCCGATGACGACTCCGAGGAGGAGGATGAGACTGTTTTGAGTCCAAGCCGCGTAGAGTCCGTGAACGACAGCGGAAACGACGCCCATGGGAACGACTCCGGAAACGATGCCCGCGGTCCACACCACGCGATTAACGACGCGCCGATTGAAATGGACGTGGACGCGTCCATGGAGGATGCGTTTTGGCCGGAGGACTCGGGAGAAGAGGTTTGCACGGTTCAGGAAGACGGCGAGACGGCGGAGACGGCTATGCCTGCGTCGGACTGCATGCCTGCGTCGGACTCTGTGGCTGCGTCGGACTGTTTGACTGCGTCGGAACCTATGTGCGCGGAACCGACGCCGTCGGAGCCGTCGGGTGACACCACCGAGCCCGTTATTATGGTACAGGACCAGGTGGACGAGGAGTACTTCTCGGTTGGTGATCCTCCTGTCGAGGTCGCGAGCGGAACTTTGCGTGGTGTCGACGTACAGTTATATACCCTAGTTGACGAGACGAAACAACACGAACTCGAGACCGCGCCGGCGAGTTTCGCGGGCGAAGCAACGCCGACGCCGACGGGCGGCCAAACGACGTTTGAGGTTGAGCCCGAGAAGGAGAAGGAGCCCGAGACCGTCGTGGAAACAACACCAGCCCCCGACACTGTTGTCGAGTCAGCGCCCGAATCCCCGACGCGCGCCGCCGCGGTCGCGGCGCACGAACAACAGCGACAATTGGAGATTGACCGCCAGCGGAACACGGCGAAGGCGGCGAAGAAACAGGCGCGGGGCGAGCGGCTGGTGACGGAGCGCGTGGCGGCGCACCGGAAAGATATTCTGCAGGCGGAGCTACGGGCGAGGGAAATGGCCTCTGCGCGAAACGAGGCTTCCGAGTTCCTGGAGAACAGTGGGGTCCACGCCCTTTGCGCGGCGGGGTGTTTGGGGTTCGCGTTGCTGAAACTTGGGTCGCTGGCGGTCACGCAAAGCGAACTCGCAGAGATGGCGGATTCGAAAATAGAAAACGCGTACAAAAAAGCCCTCGCGCAAAACCACCCGGACCGGTCCGCCGCGCGCAGAGACGACGTGCAAAGTGCGGCGCGGTGCGAAGAGACGTTCAAGCTGCTGCAAGCCGCGCACGCGCGGTGGGGGGAGATGGGCAAGCCTGTAGGGAACATGGCGGAGATGCGCGCGCGGTCCGTGTTTCCGCAAGCCGGGGCCGGGGTATCCTTTGCGTCCACAAACCAGGCGGGGTACGCGAAGCAAGACGAATTCAACGCCTCGCGAAGGCAGGGGTCGCCGGGATTTAGCTCGTCGCAAGCGGCGCAAGCGGCGGGGAATGGGACGACGCGTGCGTGGCGACCGGGTGAGGCTTCGTCGGCGTCCGGAGGGCCCCACAACGCAAGCGGAAGCGCGTCGGCGGCTTCCGATTATCGCGACGCGTTTCGAGAACGCGCGCGGCGAAGCGCAGCCGCAGCGGCGGACGCGCTGCGGCGGGAGGAAGAAAGGGTCGCCGCGGAGCTTGCGGCGGAGAGGGAGCGGGAAAACATGTTTATGGCCGCGGAGGCGAGGGAACGAGCGCGCGAAGAAACCCTCGCCGCCGCTGCCGCCGCGGACGCCGCGTTCGCGTCCGGCGCAAACGACGCCGAGCGAATGCGTTCGCCCGTCAGGAAAGCGCGGCGACCGCCGACGCGCGAGGAACGAGAACGCGAAATGGAGAGGAACATGGATAAACTGTAGCACATTGTATAAAACAAACGTTTCAGTCGTCCCTGTCGTTCTGAGAAGTTAAACACCTGCACGCGTTGTTAGGAGGCAGTAATGTTAATGTTAATGTATGTGTCAGCCGTTCCGAGAAAACTCGAATCTCCGCGAGGTAGCTAGAGTCGTGGCTTTTACAACGAGGCACAACGAGACGCGCGGAGAGCCACGACGTGGTGAGCGCACGCTAATCATGGGAAGGAAGCTATGCTCGCATGGGAGGGAGAAAAGCAAGTGCGCAGTGTGTACCCCCTGCCCTCACGGCAAGCGGAAAAGCAGCTGCGCGGCGTGCAACCCCTGCCCCCACGGGAAGGTGAAGGGCAGCTGCGCGGCGTGCAACCCCTGCCCTCACGGCAGGGTGAAACGCTTCTGCGCGGACTGCAACCCCTGCCCTCACGGTAGGCTGAAAAACAAGTGCGCGGACTGCAGCCCCTGCCCTCACGGGAAGGTGAAAAGCGACTGCGCGAAGTGCAACCCCTGCCCTCACGGCAAACGGAAGGACAGCTGTGCGGCGTGAAACCCCTGTCCTCACGGGAAGCTGAAAATCAAGTGCGTGGACTGCAACCCCTGCCCGCACGGGAAGGTGAAACAAGACTGCACTGTGTGCACTCCCTGCCCCCACGGCAAGCGAAAACGCTCCTGCGCGACGTGCAACCCCTGCCCTCACGGCAAGCGGAAAAGCAGCTGCGCGGCGTGCAACCCCTGCCCTCACGGCAAGCGGAAGGACAAATGCACGGCGTGCAAAACGGCACGCGCGGCTCCGCCGCGTGCGAAGCGGGTCAAACGAGAGCCGGAGAGTTCACCGGAGATCAAGCTTGAACCTGAGATCAAGCTCGAGCCCGAGATCAAGCAAGAGCCGTTCACTATTCGCGGCTACTTCGGCATCGGCGACGAGGACGGAGGTGACTGAACCAGTGTGTCGGGTGTTGTAAGAGCGAGATTAGGACAGTGGGGTAGTGTTTTTGATCCCAAGGGGGACTTCACATAAAAAAACCGCACTAATCATCGCCACGGTTGCGGCGGCGAGACGTCCCGCGGTTGCGGCTCCTCCGGCGTATGTTCCGCCGCCCTTTCTTGGCGCGCGCGGTCCAACCTCAACCGCGTGCGTTCGTTCTCCTGTTCGATTTCGTCCAGGCGAACCTGCCAATCCCCAGGCTGCGTGTTTTGCGAGGCCCTCAGGTCACGCAGGGAAGCGCGTGCTTCTTCCCTTGACCGTTCCAAACGCGCGTTCGCTGTCAACGCAAACTCGTCGCGCGTATCCACCGCGGCGTCGCGCCGTGCGACGACGGAGATTTGGCGCCCGGACCCCGAAACCGACCTTTCCGAGTGCCCGCGCTCGCGACTGTCTCGCACGGACCGCGCTGCTGCGAGGGCAGCACCAGCTTCCAGCGCGGTGTCGGCGATGACGGAATTTCGCTTGGCGGCCGTGACGGAACCGGGAGAGTTTTCGCCGGCGGAAGTGGGCGATTTCGCGACCGTTTCTTCGCGTCGCGCCGAGACCGTCGCCGCGTCGACTTCCGGGAACCAAGGCGTATACCGACCGGTCGCGGGCTGCGTTAGGGTTGGGAACCCGTCAACAACAACCACCGGGTCGGTGTTTTCGTCGCCTTTGGCACCAGCAAGCATGCGCTGTTTGGGTGTGTGACTGATCGCAGGTACCGCCGAATTCCGCGCGTCGCCGTTCCGCACGCCGCGCGCCAGTTCGGCGACGCTCCGTTCCAACCCTTCCATCGTCAACGCGCTGCGTGAGGTTTGCGCTATGACCTCGCGTTCCGCGAGACCTAAACGTTCAACGACTTCGTCCACTTCCTGTCGTCGCCGGGACGTGTGTTCCTGTTCCCGTTGGCGCTCCACGCGTCGCGCCAACGCTTCAGACTCTTTCCTCAGCGACGCGACTTCAGCCGCGGCGTCGCGCTCCGCGGCGTTTGCTCGAACAAGCGCCTCCTCCGCCGCCGCCATCATCTCGTCCACCTGCCTCTTCCCTGAAACCGCGTCAATCGCCCTCCGCTCCGCTTCGTCTCTCTGCGCAAGCGCCTCCCGTGCCTCAGCGCAGAAAGCATCCCGCGCCGCCCTTGACTCTTCCAGCTCGATGCGAAGCCCTTTGGCGACGTCGCGCGCCTGTTCCGCCGAACGAACCGCGTCTGCGCGCTTCGTATTCGCCGCGCGCAGCGCTTGGCGCGCGGCTTCGAGCTCGCGTTCGGCGAGTTTCGCGGACCGCTTGGCACCCGCGGCGACGCTTTCTCGCGCGCCATCGGCCGCTGACGCGCGCGCGTCCGCGTCGGCGGCGCGTCGTTCCGCATTCTCCAGATGGGCTGTTGACGCGCGCAGCGCGTCGACTAACCGATCGCGCTCCGCGGTCAACGCGGCGGCCTCGAGTTCGCTTTCCCGAGCGTGTTGGTCCAGGCGCTCGCCGACGTCGTCCGCGGCGTTCCTTAGTTGCTCGAGCTCAGCCCGCGCGTCGTGGGCGTCATCGAACGCGGCATCCGCTTCATCTTTCGCGCTCGCAGCCGCGGCGACGGCGGCTGTTAACTCGGCCCGGAGCCGGTCCTCCCGCTCGCCGAGTTCTCGCGCGCGCATTTCCAAAACCGCCACCGATTGCACCGAAACCTCCAACTCGCGACGAACTCTTTCCAGCGTTACCATCTCGTTTCCTTTTTCCAACCCGACCTGCCTGGCGGCTTCGTTAGCAGACGCAAGCCGTTGTTCGAACCTCTGCCTTTCCGTGACAAAAGAAAGTTCCACGGTTTCGATTCGGTGGGAAGCCGCGGCGGTCGCGTCGAGGGCTTGTTTTTTCGCAAACTCCAGCTCAGCGGAAAGCGCGCTCAAGTTTTCGCGCGTCTCGGAAGCAGCGGCTCGCGCTTCCTCCGCTTCCCCTCGTGCCGCCGCGACCTCCAACTGAAGATGTTCGATGGTTCCCAAACTGCGTTCTAGGTCAGTCGCATAACCCGAGCTCTGGTCTCCAAGGTCAGCCGAAACGACGGTGTCACCCGACGACGTGTCACGTCGCGCGCGCGCCTCCGCGGCGACCGCGCGTGCCTCCGCAAGCTCGGCTTTGTTCTCCGCAACTTTCGCTCGGGTCTCCGCGGCGGATGCAGACGCTTTCGCAGAGGCAGCTTCACCTCGCGCGGCTTCGGCGTCCTTCGTGGCGTCGCGCGCGCGAGCGGTCGCGGTGGCGAGCTTTTCGTCGTTTGCGTTTGGTGGTGATCCGTTTCGCGAGCTCCCCGGGGAGTCACGCAGCACGTTCGCCACCTCCGCTTCCGCGACGACGCGTTCCCTCGCGCAAATGGAGCGCTCGCGTGCGGCGAGCGCGCGCGTTGTGTGCTCCGCACGCTCCGCAGCGCGCTCCGCGGCTCGTTCAGCAGCGCGATTCGCTTCGGCGATCGTGGCGTCCGTTTTTGATTGCGACGCCGCGAGGTCGTTTTCGTTTGGGTTGTTCATCAGCACAAGTTTTGGGTTTTGTGTTTGTTCCTCGGGCGACTGCGGTCTTTGCGGGGTCATCACGTCTCCGTTCCCAGCCGACGGCTCACGCATTTCCGCCAGAATCTCGTTCACCGTGCTGTCGATTGCGTCGAGCACCTGCGTGACCACGTGATTCGGTCCCGCTAAGATCACCTCTCGTCGCGCGTCCCCCACGGTCACCACCAACGAAAGCGCGTCGTCCGAGGCGTGCGACCAGCTCGTGATGGCTTGGAACGGGAAGTTCCCTAACACGCCTTTCGCGCCCACAAGTTTCACGCCCTTGCGTGAAACCAATACGGTGGTGTGCGTGGTGTCCGCGCCCTGCTTGTCGCGGACGCGCAGGCCCTCGAAGGAACGCGACCCCTGGGGTGACGATGCGGATGCCATTGCTACGAAACTACGACGGCGGTTCCGAAAAGGCTTTGATTCGTTGGACCCTCCGCTGCTCCGTGTGCGTGTGGTGCCTGCTCTCCGTTCAGACGCGCATCCGTCGAAGGCTCAACGCGCGTATCCTTTTCTCGCGCGCCAAGCGGAAGCGCGCGACTTGTGTCGCCCTCGAAGGCTCGAGAGGGAACGTCGAGCTGTTGAGGCGCTTCGGCACGTCCGACATCGTTCCCAAGTTTCGCAAAAACGAGTGCAAAAACGGCTACTTTCTCGGAGGGTTACGGATATATTCCGAGTCCCGACCTACGGGCGCTCAGAGATGAGCGCCTCCGCTTCTGCTCCCGCGCTCGGCGCGGCGCCGGCCACCGGCCGTCGCCGCGTCCCCCCCCACCGAAACCGCGCCGCGTCCGGCCGACGATGGAACCGCCCCGTGCCCCCCGCACCCGGGACGTCCCATCTTCCGGAACGCGGCCGAAATTGCACCCCACCCACCGCCGCGTTATCCGGCGCGTCCTCCGCCGGGGCCCCCGCCGGCGACGACGACTTGGCCACGTTCTCCAAGAACGTGGCTCGAGGCCAGCGCACGCTCGCGCGCGCGCTGCGCGACGAAGCCCCCGCGTCACCCTCCACCAACCCCGCGCACGCCTCCGCGTCCGGGTTTCACTTCGCGAGCTTCCCGTTGGAGGCTTTTCGGCTTTCCAGCGAAGTCGCGTCCAACGCGATTCCTTTTCGCGTGAACCGGAACGCCACCCGTGCGGTGGCGCGCGCGCAGGCGGCGAAGGACGGGCCCGAGGGTGGGAAGGGCGCTGGGGACGATGCCGAGGGCGGCGCGAGCGACGGCGCCGACGGCTCCGACGACGACGTCACGGACGACGAACCGGGGACGAGCAAAGGATCTTCGGGAGGCAACGCTGGGGATGACCCGGGAGCGCCGGGACCGAAAAAAACAACCGGCGAGGATGACGAGGACAAGAAAAAAAAAGAACCGAAAAAACCAAAAGAATCCGCCGAGCAGCGCCGGCGCGCGTTTTTCGCACGAAAACCCGAGCTCGCCGCATCCGTGGTGCGGTTCACGGAAACCGTGGAAATGCTCTGTTTGCTTACCGCGGGGGGTGTGAAGGTGGCGCAGCTCACGCTGCGTGGAAAAGAACGGCTGCTACAAAGGACCGGCGGACCGAACGCGGGCGCGGCGAGCGCGAAATCGAACGTGCGTTTCACCAAAGCCGTTTCCACGACCGTTCCGCACGTCCCGTCGCCAAGCGCGCTGTCCCTGGGGCGAATTGGGAGCTTCGCGGACGCCTCCCTCGTCGCAGTGGTGGGCGTGCACGCGCTAGTCAGGAGAATCGTGGGAAGCCAGAACAACAACGTGGTGACGATGCCGAATCGGTACGCGTCGCCGCCGCCGCTGGATGCGCGAGCGAACGAATCAGTGCAGTTCGCCGACGTCGTGTCGAGGGTACGCGCGCGCGCCGCGCTTCTGGCGGACATAAAGAAGGACCTCGCTGCGTCGCGCGTTGAGGCGGGAATCGCGGTGAAAGCGGCGGCGACGCTTGACGTGCAAGGCGTCGGGGCAAACGGCCAAGCGGTTTCGCCCACCGCCGTCGCCGCGCGGCTTGAAGCGAAACTCGCGCGGGAAGCCGCGGAGGCGTCCGCGCGGCAGCGCGAAATCGAGGTGAGCGCGGCGAACGTGAGGGCGGCGGCGGCGGAGGAGATGGCCCGGGCCGCGCGCACGCGTTGTGCAGACGCGGAGGCGTTGTTAAAAAGGAGACAGGAGGGTGACCGCGCGCAACAAAAGACCGATGAGTGGCAAACGGAAACAGAGGTACGCACGATCAACACCACGAGGTCCACGCGCGGGGGCAAGGTACAGGGGAGCTGGGATGACCGGTACGGCGCGCCGAGCGACGCCTTCGACGCCGCGTATAACAACTCGCAAAGCAATGGCGCGTGGCACAACGAGCAGCAACAGCCACCGCCGCAACAGCCGCAACAACCGCCGCAACAAAACCAGCTCGGCCCGTCGTCTTCCGTTACGTACCAAGACGCGGTTGACGCTGAGACTTTATCCCTGCGCGAAGAAGTCGCGCGGTTGCGGCGCATGGCGGAGGAAGATGATTGAGGCGTGACTAAATATACCGTGGCCATGAATTAAGAGCCGGAGAGGATGACCTACTTGTGTTAGCGTAGGCGCGGCGCGTGTTGAATAACTTATAAAGTCGATTACACTTTTCGCTCTCCTTTTTCAAAGAAATCCGGCCTTTTGTTGAAGTAACGCTTTTCTCGGAAGCCACGACGCGCACACAAAAGCACCCACTCTTCCAACGCGATGTCCGGTAAGAAAGCTCGCGCGCGAAAGCAAAAGAGCGCGCGCCGCATTGCTAACGCGGCCAACACGGCTAACGCGGGCGAGGCTATCCCGGGCCTTCTCGACGACATCGTCATCACGCACGTGCTCAGGTCCGAGCATTTCGACGATCCCGCCGATCTCGCACGGCTCAAAGCGGTGAGCTGCGCGATGCGCAAAGCGGTGGCAGAAAAGGGGGTTCGGCTTAAAGAGATTGATGAAGAGGAAGCCGTGCGGCTCGGATGTTTAGGCGCGGTGCAGCGCCTGGACCGGCGAGGTCGCCTGTCGGGTAAAGAACTCCTTTGTGCGGCTGCGGCGATGAGCGGACAGCTCGAAGAGTTGAAGTTGTTGCGCGAGAACGGCTGCCCGTGGGACGAGTGGACATGCGCGTGTGCGGCGGATGGCGGTCACCTCGAGATGATGCAGTGGGCGCACGCAAACGGCTGCCCGTGGGACTGGAAGACGTGCGCGTGGGCGGCGAATAGCGGGCACCGTGAGGTGCTGCAGTGGGCGCACGCGAACGGCTGTCCGTGGGACGAGAAGACGTGCTGTTACGCGGCGTTGGGCGGGAATCTTGATCTACTGCAATGGGCACGCGAAAACGGCTGCCCGTGGGACGAGAAGACGTGCTCGTCTGCAGCGGAGGGCGGGCATCCCGAAGTACTGCAGTGGGCGCGCGAGAACGGCTGCCCGTGGGACGAGACAAAGCTGACCATCATCGCCGCTCAATTCGGCCACGAGTCAGTGGTGCGGGCGCTGATCGAGTTGGGCGCAGACGTCAACAAGGCAAGAAATGACGGCGTGACGCCGCTGTACATCGCCGCTCAAGTGGGCCACGAGGCGGTGGTGCGGGCGCTGATCGAGGCGGGCGTGAACGTCAATAGGGCAGCGGATGACGACGTGACATCGCTTTACGTCGGCGCTCAACAGGGCCACGAGGCTGGTGCGGGCGCTGATCGAGGCGGGCGCGGACGTCAACAAGGCAAGAAATGACGGCGTGACGCCGATGTTCGTCGGCGCACAAAACGGCCACGAGGCGATTGTGCGGGCGCTGTTCGAGTTGGGCGCGGACGTCAACAAGGCAAAGGATGACGGTGCTACGCCGATGTACATCGCCGCTCAAGTGGGCCACGAGGCGGTGATACGGGCGCTGATCGAGGCGGGTGTGGGCGTCAAAAAGGCAAAGGATGACGGTGCTACGCCGCTGTACATCGCCGCTAAAAAGG
>Ga0302130_1000016_pt1 | contig 134862 bp, 122 predicted proteins | sample CB9_surface_MG_FD_203117 | JGI IMG/M metagenome (GOLD analysis project Ga0302130, IMG submission 203117) | Marine microbial communities from Western Arctic Ocean, Canada - CB9_surface | ecosystem: Environmental > Aquatic > Marine > Oceanic | place: Canada: Western Arctic Ocean | collected... | reverse complement strand
GCGTCGGATGAATTTGCCCTTCCGCTCCGGTGGTGGCCTCTGTGGCTCGAAACTGCCAGACGCGCAGGCGGCCTATGAAACTGCCAATACACTTAACGCGGCTTTGTTGGGAGGTGTGAATTTCATGCTGCATTCCTGCGGTTGGCTTGAGGGCGGCTTGGTGTCCTCCTTTGAGAAATTTGTCATGGATGCGGATCAACTGGGTACCCTGCACAAAATGGCGCTTGGGGTTGAATCGGATGAAAACGGCCAAGCCATGGATGCCATCCGTGAAGTGGGGCCGAGTGGCCATTACCTTGGCTGTGAACACACGCAAAAGAACTTCAAAGCGGCATTCTGGCGCTCAAACCTGTTTGACTACAAACCGTTTGAAACTTGGTATGAAGAAGGCGCGCGCGATACGTATGCGCTGGCTGCAGATAGGGTAACACTTCAATTGGCCACCTACCAACAACCGCCGCTTGACCCTGAGATTTTGGCAGCCCTCGAAAAATACGTCGCTGATAAAAAGGCAGCAATGCCAGATGCGTTTGTCTAGTGGGCTCTAAGACTGCGACTCTCGCCTAAAATGGCGATCAAATAACCAATATGGCGCTATCGTGAATACTGAGAGCGCTTTTATTGTTGCAGTCTATTGTAGGCATCTTCCATTTTAAACACACAATAGATTGACCCATTTGGCCCCAATGTCTGCTGCTTAGCGATTGAGCTGGGGAGATATCGTTCGGAATTATAGTGTGTCAATCTATTTTGAGCCGCCTCGACCATAAGTTTTGGTCGCTTTAGGTTCGAAAGTCGCCGTTCAACATCTCGCATTTGTGCCTCCTGAGCAGAATTAGCACCTAGGCTTGCACAGGTTTGTGGGGTGTTGCGCGGGGGTGGCTTTCAGCGCGCGGTCGGTTCTTAGTGTAGCGGATATTATCTATGATCCTTTGATATTTGACCTAATTAACGAACCCGTAATCATTGTTACCATTGTGCCAACGCAACCTTTGGATAGATTAGTGTTTAGAGTACGTATCTCACAATTTGACCTTGCAAACGGTCGACGCGGCGCGCCGCATTGAAAATACCTGTTTGGGATAACCATATGGTGAATGTTTATTTGCCACACTGAACATGGTCATTCCATCCGCAGTTTGGCCCAGTATTATGGTGTTCACCCGTCAACTGTGTTGCGCTCTGTCTGCAAAATTGAAATAGAGCGTGACGATGCACTTATCGATTGTATGGTCCAAAAATTGCGTAAATATTGCTCTAAACCCGTGTATCGGCGCCCGAAGGATAGATCTATGAGTTTTCACAACCAAAACAAAACCCAAATTTTACCCTGCAGCTCGTTCACGCGCGTATGACAGTGCTGCTATATTTGGCGCGAAAACAAATAGTTTGGGCCCTAGCTCAAGGATTGGAGGCAGCTATCATTGTGCGAGAGGACGCGCAGGCAATTGTCGAAATACTTGGTGTCGTTGACCGGGCACAGGTGATGGCATGGCCACGCAAGATTGGTTGAATGCGATGATCCACAAGAACTTTGGCTGATCTTGGCTCCGGTCCTGGGGATATGGCCTTGCTGTGCTGTTGTAAGTTGGAGGGATTGGAGGCCGTAGGATAGGCCATTGAGTGACCGGCGCGCTCTGGAAAAATTGAATTTAGGCTCAGGACTCATAACCAAAATAGGACAATGGCCGCGAGCGCGATTGCAGACAGAAAAACCTTCGGACATCTGTCGTAACGGGTGGCGACACGTCGCCAATCTTTCAGGCGACCAAACATAATCTCAATCCGGTTGCGTCTTTTGTATCTTTGCTTGTCGTATTTGATTGCTTTGCGCCGTGACTTTCGCCCTGGAATGCAAGGCTTTATGCCCATGTTTACAAATGCTGCACGGAACCAGTCTGCGTCATAGCCTCAATCTCCCAATAGCCATCCAGCTGCTGGCAGGTTACTTATAAGGGCTTTCGCTCCGGCATAATCGCTGACCTGGCCAGCGGTCATAAAGAACCGGATCGGCCGCTCAATCGTGTCAGTCACTGCGTGCAGTTTCGTGTTCATACCACCTTTAGTACGGCCAATCAGACGTCCACGCCCCCTTTTTTACCCTCAGGCTGGAAGCCGTGCGATGTTCCTTGAGGTAAGTTGCGTCGATTGTGATCGTCTTGTTGTCAGGCGCTTTGGCTGCGAGCCCCTCCATGATCTGCCCAAATACCCCCATATCACCCCACCGTTTCCAGCGGTTGTATAAAGTCTTGTGCGGACCGCATTTTTTGGGAGCGTCACGCCAACGCAACCCGTTACGATTAATGAAGTGATTCCACTCAAGACACCCCTATCATCAACACGCGCTCTACCTCGGCTCATTGGAAAATACGGCCAAAGCCGCCCCATTTGATCTTCGCTCAGCCAATAAAGATTGCTCATAAAAACCTCCACTGTTTGCGGTAGTGAATCATACAGGCTGGATACCATCAACAAAATTAATAGGTCCTGAGCCTAGTATCGCTCTGAAACGGCTGGCCCGCTATTATGAGTGCAGTAATTGCAAAGATATTTTGGTCGGATAGCCGTTTTGTACTGCGATCTAATTGCATGGCGGATATTCGTGGCTGGGGGGTGGTTGTTTGGTGTGGCTGTGTTAAATATCGGCAAGTGAGGAATGAATTTATGCGCGATCTGAAAATCCCTGAGCAACGCCACCCTGAAAAGGCAAAGGGTCCTGATAATCCACAACCGAAAAAACCGGCATGGATTCGGGTGAAAGCGCCTGTTGGGCAGGGCTATCAAGAAACGCGCAAGATCATGCGGGAACATAAGCTGGTGACGGTTTGCGAAGAGGCAGGTTGTCCCAATGTAGGCGAATGCTGGAACCAAGGACACGCCACGATGATGATCATGGGCGAAGTTTGCACTCGTGCTTGCACCTTTTGCAACATCGCTACCGGCAAACCACCCGAGGGTTTGGATGCGTTTGAACCCGGCCGTGTCGCTGATGCGGTTAAAAAGCTAGGCCTCAACCACGTTGTGGTCACATCCGTGGACCGTGATGACATCAAAGATGGCGGGGCCGAGCATTTTGCCCAAACCATCCGCGCTCTTAGAAAACAGGCGCCAAACACTACGATTGAGATTCTGACGCCAGACTTTATCCGCTGTGATCCCGAAGCTTTGGAAGTTGTCGTTGCGGCAAAACCTGATGTGTTCAACCACAATCTTGAGACTGTGCCCGGCCTCTATCCTGAAGTGCGGCCCGGTGCACGATATTACCACTCTTTGCGCCTGTTGCAACGGGTGAAAGAGCTGGATCCGACCATGTTTACCAAATCTGGAATCATGGTGGGTCTTGGGGAGGATCGCCAAGCGGTCTATCAAGTGATGGATGACATGCGCGCAGCTAATATCGATTTCATCACCATTGGCCAATATCTTCAGCCAACATTGAAACACCACCGTGTGGACCGTTTCGTGACACCAGAGGAATTCGCAAGCTATGAGCAGGCGGCAAAGGGCAAGGGGTTCTTGATGGTCTCCGCCACTCCACTTACCCGAAGTTCATATCACGCGGGCGATGACTTTGCCAAAATGCAAAAAGCACGTTTGGCAGCGAACGGCTGATATACAGCCTTAAAGACCAATGCCGCCATGGCGTGAGTTCACCGTCAGCCAGCTTGGCCAACTGATCCAATTCTATATGCCAAACAGTGCAAGGGCGATGGCCACAACAGTGATACATAAGATAAAAGTTTTTTTTTGCTGAAGACGGCGCGCAATCGTCGCCATCTTCAGTAAAAATTGTGGACTCATGTAAAGCGAACTTTTCCAATATAGGGCAGGTTGCGGTTACGCTGTGCGAAATCAATACCGTAGCCTACAACAAATTCATCCGGAATTTCAAACCCTAGGAAGTCGGTTTTGATGTCAACCTCGCGGCGCGAAGGTTTGTCGAGCAGGGCAATGGTTTTCATTCGCTTTGGTTTACGGCGCAAAAGGTGCTCGGTCACGTTTTTCATAGTATGGCCCGTGTCCACGATATCTTCCACGATCAACACATCACGATTTTCGATGGTGCCCCGGAGATCTTTGAGGATGCGCACCTCACGTGAGCTTTCCATGCCGTCGCCATAGCTGCTGACCTCCAGGAAATCGACTTCAATGGGCAGGCTGATCTCGCGGACCAGATCTGCTATAAATACGAATGAGCCGCGCAGTAGGCCAATCACAACCAATTTATTGGTATCGGCAAATTCGGTTTCAATCTCATGGGCCAATTGCTCGATTCGAGCCGCAATTGACTTGGCGGATATCATATTGTCGATGACATAAGGTTTTTGTGACATAGTACCCTCTTGAACTTTCTGTCCTTTTCTACGACATCTTACACGCAGAGTCAGCGGAAAACACAATGCCAACCCATAATGAAACAAGAATTTTGCGTTACAGCGCACAGCAAATGTATGATTTGGTGGCTGATGTGGAAGCCTATCCGCAATTTTTGCCTTGGTGTGTAGCCGCACGAGTGCAATCTGTGACCCCAGATGGGACAGCACAAGTGATGGCGGCAGATTTGGTTATTTCATTTAAAGTGTTTAGGGAACGGTTCGGCAGTAAGGTGGTTTTGCATCCTGATGATTTTTTTATTGATACAGAATATCTGGATGGCCCATTCAAATACATGAAATCGACTTGGAAATTTGAAGATGAGCCTGAAGGCTGCGCCGTGACGTTTTTCGTAGATTTTGAGTTCAAGAATGTGATTTTACAAGGTGTGATTGGCTTGGTATTCAATGAGGCCATGCAGCGTATTGTGCGGGCGTTTGAAACCCGCGCGGATGCACTTTATAAATAAAAGGGCCCCCTAATTGGGAGCCCATAAATTTTATATCACTACTTTTAGGAAGAGTGATCGTAAGCGCGCTCACCATGTGCTGAGAGATCCAAGCCGGTGTGCTCATCTTCTTCGCTGACCCGCAGCGGTGTGACCAGGGCAACCAGCTTCACAAGAACGAATGTGACAACCACTGTGAAGACCCCCACAATCGCCAAACTGCCTATCTGTGCTGCCCACGTGCCCGCGCCGAAGGCTGCAATCATGATGGTTCCGAAGATGCCGCCAATGCCGTGAACGGCGAAGACATCAAGAGTATCGTCAATTTTGAAGGTGTTACGCACCAAATTGACGGCTTCTTGGCAAAGAATGCCGGCCACAGAGCCAATCACCAGAGCCTCAATTGGTCCCACAAAGCCTGAAGCGGGGGTGATGGAGGCCAGTCCTGCAATCGTGCCTGTCACCATGCCCACAAGCGAGGCCTTGCCGTATTTGATCCGCTCCCAAAGCGCCCAAGTCAATGAGGCCGCAGCGGCAGAGATATGTGTGACGGTCAGAGCCATTGCAGCACCGCCATCGGCAGCCAGTTGTGAGCCGCCATTAAAGCCAAACCAACCCACCCAAAGCATCGCGGCCCCAAGCATCACATAGCCGGGATTGTGCGGTGGCGTGGTTTTATTGCGCCGAGCGCCCAACAAGACCGCAATGACCAAAGCAGCCAGACCCGCCGTTTCATGGACAACAACACCACCTGCAAAATCCTTAAGACCCGTATCGCCGAATATACCGCCATCGGACAACATGCCTCCGCCCCAAACCCAATGCACAACGGGCGCGTAGCACAACAGCATCCACAGACCGGAAAAGGTCATCACAAAACCAAAGCCCACACGCTCCACATAGGCCCCAACAATCAGGGCAGGTGTGATGATAGCAAATGTCATTTGGAAGGCAAAAAACAATACTTCAGGAAGTGTTGTGCCGTCGCGTACGGTCGAGGCATCTACACCATTGAGGAATATATGGCTAAGCCCGCCCCAATAGCCGGACCCGCCGTCTCCGAAAGCGATGGAATAGCCAAAAGCGAGCCAAAGTACACTCATCAGGCAGGCAATGCCGAAGCACTGCATAAAGACGCTCAACACGTTACGTGCGCGCACCAGCCCACCGTAAAACAATGCAAGCCCGGGCAGGGTCATAAAGAGAACCAATGCCGTGGCGACGATAATCCAAGCTGTATCAGCTGCGTTCATGATATCCTCCAAAACGAATTGGAGGGTTTTCATAGAAAATAACCTTAAAGAAAAAGTCCCAAGCACTTTCAAACCGTCTTTTTTCGCCAGCATTCCAACTTTGTCTAAAAATTAGGCATAAGATGGGGGTAAGGCGTAATCAATAGTCTCTTTTTAAAAGATCGGAGATTAATTCTAAGGCATGATCTGTCGAAGCTTTGCGGACCTCTGCGCGGCCAATAGTGCCAAATTCAAGTGTTTCGCAATAAACGCCCTGAGCTGATGCAACCCCAAAGCAAACCCTGCCTTCCGGTTTGGACTCTGAGGCGCCGGGTCCTGCAATACCACTGACTGACACGGCAATGTCAGCGCCAGAGACTATCAAAGCGCCAGAGGCCATTTCACAGGCCACAGGTTCAGACACCGCGCCATGTACTTGGAGCGTCTCCTCAGACACACCCAGCATTTTGGTTTTGACAGCATTAGAATAGGTTACAAACCCTTGTTCGAACATCGCCGAACTGCCAGCGATATCGGTCAAAGCCGCGCTGATCATCCCGCCAGTACAGCTTTCCGCGCTGGTGATCTTTACCTTGGCACGGATGGCCAAGGCCACAACATCTGCCGCCAAAGTCATTGCAATATCACCATAACCAGACATATCACTGTAGCCGCCATAAGTCCCGCGATGATATCATCCAGCATAACGCTCAGCGGACCAACTTGCCTGTCAGCCCAGCCCACCAAACCCGGTTTGGTAATGTCAAACAGGCGAAAGCCAGCAAAAGCCAACAGCCAATACCAGATCGCAATCTCGAAGGTTTGTGGCCAAATCGCCAGCGGTAGGGTCGCAATCCATTGTCCGGCCACTTCATCAATCACGATTTCGGATGGGTCATGATCCTTTTTGCCTTTGGTCTCTGCTGCGGTGGCCCACCAGCCCAATAGAGAGCTGGCGATAATGCCGATGGACAGCCCTGTTGCTCCAGAGATATGAACAAGCGCAAAGCCCACCAAGAGCGCTGCCAAACTGCCCCAAGTGCCCGGTGCGGGCCGCATGTGCCCAACGTAAAAGAATGTGGCGATGAGATGGCTCATAGGCTCACCAAAGCGGCTGAGGCCATGGCCGCGATACCTTCTTCGCGCCCCGTGAAGCCCAGCGTTTCTGACGTTGTAGCCTTGATCGACACTTGATCCTCTTTCAAACCCATGATCTGTGCCATGCGGGCGCGCATCGCATTTGCATGCGGGCCAATCTTTGGGAACTCGCAAATTAAAGTGCAATCCACATTTTCAATCCGAAAACCCATCTCAGCGGCCAAATCCACCGCATGTTTGAGGAAGATATCGCTGGCTGAACTCTTCCATTGTGGATCTGAGGGCGGGAAATGCTGACCAATATCGCCACGCGCCAAAGCGCCGTAAATGGCATCTGTCACCGCATGCATGCCCACATCGGCATCGGAATGGCCAATCAGCCCAGCCTTATGGGGCAAGTTGACGCCGCAAAGGGTAATCTCGGTTCCCGATCCAAATCGATGTACATCAAAGCCATTGCCGACGCGTAGTTTCATTCTGCCTCGCAAAATTTGTTCAGCCCGCGCAAAATCACCGGGCAGTGTTACTTTGATATTATCCTCGTTGCCAGGTACAATAGCAACGGTATGCCCCGCTGTGCGTGCGATTTGCACGTCATCTGTAGCAGAAAATTCAGCGGATTTATGGGCTGAGCTGATCAACTCATAGGCAAAACATTGCGGGGTTTGCGCCCGAAAGATTTGAGTACGGTCAATCATATCCAAAACCTGATCCGTGCCGCGCCAAAGGGTATCTTGAACCGCTACAGCTGGGGCGGCCGCTCCATGGGTCACCATAGAGTTAATGCATTCCGATAAAAGGTATTGATCCAAACAGGGTCGGGCGGCGTCGTGGATCAAGACATAATCTGGACTGAGAGGTTGAATGGCTGTCAAGGCGCATCGTACTGAGTCGTCTCTGTTAAGCCCTCCCACCACATATAGGATCCCAGATGGCAGCTGAGACAGTAAATCATCCTCATCAGGATGGTGGACCACCACAACCTGAGAAACCATGGGGTGCGTTAAGAATGGCGCAATCGACCATGAGATCAGGGGTTTTCCCATCAAGGGCTGCCATTGCTTTGGCCCCGGACCACCGGCGCGCAGGCCGCGCCCGGCCGCAAGGACGATGGCTGTTATGTTGTACGGTTTATCCATGATGCATGATTATATCGGTTGATATTATGCATGCAATCCTTCACTAGCGCTATATTTATGCCTATTTTTTGTGCAAACGCATAAAAATGTGTATTTTACGCAGCGACAGACTTGCCTGCTGTGGCGTAGAATGCGCAATTTACAAGCAGTTGGAGAAAATTACTGTGAAAATAGTATTAGGTAATCAAGATGTTAAACCACCCGTCTTACTGGCCCCCCTGGCCGGAATTACAGATGTGCCGTTTCGCAATTTAGTGCAATCTTTTGGCGCAGGGCTTGTCGTGTCAGAGATGGTGGCAAGCCACGAGATGGTTCAGAAAAAACCTGGCGTGCGTGAACGCGCTGAGCTGGGCTTTGGTATTGGTAATACTTCGGTGCAAATCGCCGGCTGCGAAGCCCATTGGATGACTGAGGCTGCGCGCATGATTGAGGCCAATGGTGCTAAAATCATCGATATTAACATGGGCTGCCCAGCCAAGAAGGTGACAAACGGTCAATCTGGATCAGCGTTGATGCGTACCCCTGATTTTGCCTTGGAACTGGTAGAAGCCGTGGTGAAAGCCACAAAACTGGATGTCACCTTAAAGATGCGACTGGGATGGGATGACTCCTCGCTCAACGCCCCTGATATAGCTGCACGGGCGCAAGCGGCCGGGGTGAAAATGATTACAGTGCACGGCCGCACCCGCTGCCAATTTTATAAAGGTGATGCCGATTGGGGTGCCATTGCCAAAGTTAAGCAGGCTGTCACAATTCCGGTGATCGCCAATGGTGATATTGTTGATGTGGCCTCTGCGCGAATGGCTCTAGCTCAGTCTGGGGCTGACGGCATTATGGTTGGGCGCGGTGCTCAGGGCGCACCTTGGCGTTTGGCCGAAATTTCAGCGGCCCTTTACGGCACGCCCGAGCCCAAAATACCGATTGGTGCGAATTTAGCGGAGCTGATCATCGGGCATCATAAGGCCATTGTGGCGTTTTACGGTGATGTGTTAGGATTGAAGAATGCTCGTAAACATTTGGGGTGGTATCTGGATGGGTTGAATGTGACCACCGACCTGCGGCAATCTGTGCTACGTTCTATGGACATCTCGGAAATTCACGGTTTCATCTGGCAGGCAGTCGAGCATTCATGTGCTGATGTGGCTGCATGACACATTTTCAGGACCTTTGGGCGCAATTGCCAATCGCGGGATTGGTGATCGGTCGTGATGATAGCATTAATGAGGTCAATGCGGCGGCTGAACAATTTTTAGGGATCTCTTCCAAAGTCGCTTTGGGACAGCATGTTTGGAATTACCTGCGCGGTGAGGATTTATTGCCCGCAGGGATAGACCGTGCCCGCGCATTAATGCGCTCCATTGTGATTGGCGAAGTTGCAGCCCATGGACGAAACACCGGTTCCCGCACCTGCGCTGCGCATGTATGCCCGCTCTATGGTGTGGAACAGCAAGTTTTGATATTGCTGATACCACATGAAACAATGGGCAGCGCTAGCAATGGATTGGCTCCGGTATCAGCGGCGCATTCTGCGATTGGCATGGCTGAAATGCTGGCCCATGAAATCAAAAATCCATTGGCTGGGATCACTGGGGCAGCGCAGTTTTTGGCTATGTCGCTGCCGCCAAAAAATCATGAAATGACAGATCTTATCGTGGAGGAGTCCAAACGGATTGTTGCTTTGCTGGATCAAGTTGAGCAATTTGGGGATCTCACTCCGCCGAACTGTGCTGAGGTCAATATCCATGATGTATTGGACCAAGCCGCGCGTTCCGCCACATTTGGCTTTGCGGGCGATATTCAAATATCCAAAAACTACGATCCATCCTTGCCTAATGTCTGGGCTGATGCGGATCAAATGGTTCAGGTGTTTTTGAATCTCATCAAAAATGCTTGTGAAGCTTTGGGGGATAAGGGTGAAATATCACTCCGCACTTTTTATAATCCAAATTTGCGTTTGGTGCTGCCCGATAGCCATGGCCAGCGGTTGCCGTTGCATGTTGACATCACCGACAACGGCCCTGGCCTGCCCGAGGCCCTCGCAAAACATGTGTTTGATCCATTTGTATCATCCAAAAGCAATGGCAAAGGCCTCGGCCTAGCTTTGGTGTCAAAAATAGTAACACAGCACAACGCTTGGGTCAGTGTTGTTTCGCGCCCTGGTCAAACTACGTTCAAAATATCGTTGCCAATAAAAATTTAATAATAAGGAAGAATACCATGGATGGAACGGTTTTAATTGCGGATGATGATCGTACAATTCGAACCGTTTTAACTCAGGCCTACACCCGTGCTGGCTGCAAGGTTCACGCTACTTCGTCTCTCACCACGCTGATGCGCTGGGTTGAAGATGGCAAGGGCGACTTGGTTGTTTCTGATGTGGTTATGCCAGACGGTAATGGCTTGGATAACCTGCCAAAGATAACAAAATTTCGCCCAAATTTACCAGTAATCATCATTTCGGCACAAAATACCATTGTTACCGCCATCCGCGCCAATGAGGCGAAGGCTTTTGACTATCTGCCCAAACCATTTGACCTGCCCGAATTGATGCGCAGATCGGCCAAAGCTTTGGAACGTCGGCAACCCGCGCAATCCGCAGCAGCGCTTTCGACCAATCCTGACGCCGAAATTCCTCTGGTGGGGCAATCGCCTGCCATGCAAAACCTGTACCGGTTGATTGCGCGGGCAATGAACGCCGCAGCGCCCGTTTTAGTTTTGGGCGAGCCCGGGACAGGTAAATCATTGATCGCCGCCAGCCTGCATAATTTCTCAACCCGAGCAGACCGACCTATTGTGGTCCTGCATCCCGAGATGACTGAGAGCCAATCGGCGATCACCGATGCTATCCAAAGGGCAGGGTCGGGCACGTTGATTTTGGACGGGGTATCGGATCTCAGCCCCGCGGCGCAACTTCGGGTGCTCCACACATTGGGCGAACCCAGCGAACGCACCGCGCGGCTTATTTCAATCGCGGGCCCCAATATTCTGGCCGATGTACAAAATGGAAATTTCAGAAACGATTTGTTTTTTAGGATTTCAAGCCTGCAACTGACAGTGCCTGCCCTACGCGAACGGATTGAGGATATCTCGGTCTTGGCGCAGCACTTTATCAACATCGCTGAGAGTGGTGTGGCGTTTCAATTCAGCGCGGCGGGCCTCTCCGCCTTGCGTGGATTTAGCTGGCCGGGAAATGTACGCCAATTGCAAAACGTAATGAGGCAGCTGATGATGGAATCGTCAAATGCTATTTTTGATGGTCCGACCGTGCAAGATATATTGAAAAAAGGTGGGCCATCTAGCAGTCTGAGCCAACTCCCGCCGTCAGAGAAGTTGAGCGATGCGGTGGAGATGCATGTGCAACGATATTTTGACTTGCATGGATCTACTTTACCGCCCGCAGGTGTGTACCAGCGAATTTTACGTGAAATTGAGGTGCCGTTGATCGAGATTGCTCTCTCGGCGAGTTCTGGAAATCAAGCTAAATGTGCGGACCTTCTTGGCATCAACCGCAATACTTTGCGTAAGAAAATAAATGAACTCGAAATTGTCGTGACACGGCGGCGCAAAATGATGTAAAAGAGCAACAAGCGTTGCATTTTGGCAAAGAATCGGAATGTGGTACCGTAGACGTAACGATAAGGGGGCTGCAGGAATGCGTCACGGTCTTGTCAGTTCTTTTTTAGATAGGATTGCTGATTTTCGTGCAAATACTTCGGTCAATTCCGGCCTGACCCTCTGTTTGGTCATCACCGGGCCGATGCTGGTTTTCCTGACATTTTATGTGATGCAACCTATTCAGGGTGGGCGCGCGTCATTGCGCTTCGTTCTGACGGCTGATTTCGTTTATATTTTATTTATCACAACGCTGTTGATACGTCGGATCGTGCAATTGGCAGCTGCACGGCGCGCTGAGTCGGCCGGATCCAGATTGCACTTCCGTCTCACCACCGCCTTCGGGGTGATAGCACTGTTTCCAACCATTCTGGTAGCTATATTTGCGGTGCTTTCAGTGAATCAGGCGTTGGAAGGCTGGTTTTCGGAGCGTGTGCGCAGTGCCGTTGGTGCCTCGCTGAGCGCGGCCCAAGCCTATCATACCCAAACTCGCAATGGTTTGATTGCCGACACAGAAGCCTTTGCGCAGCGGCTCAATGACCTCAATCAAAACAGGTTTACAACTGGTAATATTGACACCGACACCCAATTGAGCCCAGAACTGACGCGTCTGCAAACTGAATTTGAGCGTGGACTTAAAGAGATTTATGTAATCAATAATTTGGCACAACTGCGCCTACGTGGGCCGTCTTCCTATTTGTTTGGCTATGAACGGCCCACAGAGGCGCAAATTGCACTCGCTGAAGGGCCTGAAGTCTTGGTTGTGGAAGATTTTATTAACAATGAGATGCGAGCGCTCATTCGGTTGCTCAATTACTCAAACCATTACCTATATTTGACCCGCTCTGTGGATGGCGCGCTTTTGGGTCTGCTTGAAGAGACAACTGAGACCGCAAATTATTATAATCAGCTTGAGACTGAACGCGGACGTTTGTTGTTTGATTTTGGACTTTTATACCTCGCTTTTGCCGTGATTTTGATTTTGACCGCTACTTGGTTGGGCCTTTGGTTTGCTGAGCGTTTGGCCAGCCCCGTAGGGCGGATGGCGGCGGCGGCGCAAAAGGTTGGGGCAGGGGATCTGGACGCGCGCATTGAAAACATCAAAGGCGATGATGAGATTGCGATGCTGGCGCGCTATTTCAATCAAATGACCCACCAACTCAAAGGCCAACGCGACACATTGATCCAAAGTGCAGAACAAGCCGATCGCCGCCGCAGGCTGTTTGATTCGGTATTGGCCTCTGTCACCTCGGGCGTTATCGGTTTGGATCAAGCTGGACACATCACCTTTTTGAACAAATTTGCACAGCGTGTTTTGGATTTGTCGGAGGTGTCTGAACTGTCGCTCTTGTCTGACTCCGTGCCAGAATTTGGGGAAGTCGTCGATGATTTTATATCTGGTGTTTCTGATGTGGCGCAGCGCGAAATCCGTTTAGTACGGCGTGGTAAGCTCGAAAGCCTATTGGTTCGAATTTCTCTGCGGACCAATGAGCTGGCGGAAGAAGAAGGCTATGTGATTGCCTTTGAGGATGTGACAGATTTGGTTAGTGCACAGCGAATGGCAGCTTGGGGCGATGTGGCGCGTAGGATTGCCCATGAGATCAAAAATCCTCTGACTCCAATCCGACTGTCGGCAGAACGCATTAAACGAAAGTTTTCGCCAAAAGTGGGTAAAGATTCTGATCAGCTGGAGAATATGACCGATGTGATTGTGCGCCAAACTGACGAGTTAAGGCGCATTGTTGATGAGTTTTCACAGTTCGCTCGCATGCCCGAACCTGACCGCAGGCCCACAGATTTTGGTAATTTTCTGCGTGGCTCGATCCTGCTGCAAGAAAGTGGACAGCCCAATGTCACGTTTAAACTGATGCTTCCAAATGACATCCTTTGGATTGACGCAGATGCCTCCATGATCGGGAGGGTGATTACTAATTTGTTGAAAAATGCCGGAGAATCGATTGAAGATGCGGTGAAAAATAATCCAGAACGGAGGGGCGAAATCAGGGTAGTCGCCTCGCAAACAGATCGCTCCATAGAGCTTGAGATTTCAGACAATGGCACAGGGTTACCCGAAGATAGATCTCGCTTGCTTGAACCCTATGTGACCAACCGAGCCTCTGGCACAGGGCTGGGTCTGTCGATTGTGGTGAAAACCATTGAAGAACATGGCGGAAGCTTTGTGCTATCCGATGCTGAACCCTTTGAAGACGGGGCAAGGCCGGGGGCGAAAGCGGTTATTAAACTGCCAAGATTGAAACATACTAACGAGCAAACCATCAACCTAGGAACGCCAGCATGACCGATATTTTGATTGTAGATGATGAACGAGACATCCGCGAATTGATCTCAGACATTCTGATCGATGAAGGCTACAAGACCCGCTTGGCTGGCACGTCGGACGCAGCGATGCGCCAGATAGCTGACCAACGCCCCGCGATGTTGGTTCTCGACATCTGGCTTAAAGACAGTGCCATGGATGGGATCGACATCCTCAAATCTGTAAAAGCAAACTACCCGGATATTCCGGTCGTGATTATTTCTGGCCATGGCAATATCGAAATAGCGGTTGCAGCAATCAAGCAAGGCGCCTTCGATTTCATTGAAAAACCGTTCAACATTGATCAGCTGATCGTGGTCATAAAACGCGCGATGGAAGTGGCTAATCTGCGAAGTGAAAACAGCGTTTTGCGCAACCAATACCATCAACCGCTGGAGATGATTGGGCAAAGCGCCGTCTATAAAATTCTGAAAATCAATCTTGATAAGGTCACAAAATCCAATGGCAGGGTGCTGCTGACCGGGTCATCTGGTGTAGGTAAGGAGACGGCAACGCGCTATATTCACGCCAATTCCAACCGTGGAGATACGCCCCTTGTGGTGGTTAATTGTGCTTCTTTGGATGCAGAGACCGCCGAGGCAAAACTGTTTGGTGTCGAATCTGGGGCTAAGGCTTTGCAGGTTGGCCTTCTAGAAGCCGCCAATAATGGAATCTTATTTTTTGATGAAATCGCAGATCTGCCCTTGGCTGTTCAAGGTAAGTTGTTGCGTGTTCTTGTGGATCAAAGCTTCACCCGTGTCGACGGCAGCGTCGCCCAGAAGGTTGATATCAGGGTTATTTCCGCAACTGCGCGGAATTTGGCGGAGGAAATTGAAGCGGGTACCTTCCGCGAGGAGCTGTTCCATCGCCTAAATGTGGTTCCGATTGTGGTGCCAAATTTGGCAGAGCGCCGCGAAGATATAGCCTTTCTGGCTGAGCATTTTTTGGCTGAGTTCCACGAAAAACTGGGCCTGCCCAAACGTACGCTCAGTGAAGATGCAGCGACCTCGCTTGAGAGCATGGTGTGGCCGGGCAATATTCGCCAGCTGAAAAACATGATGGAGAGGGTGCTGATCATGGGGCCGCAGAACGCTTTGATTGAGACTGAAGAGCTGCCCAGCAACACTGGCGTGGGCGATAGCAAAGACGGGCAAATTGTACTGTCGGGCAGTGTTGCAACACATTCGCTGCGTGAAGCGCGTGAATTGTTTGAGCGTGAGTATTTGCTGACCCAAATCAACCGCTTTGGAGGCAATATCAGCCGTACCGCCAGCTTTGTGGGCATGGAGCGCTCAGCGCTGCACCGCAAGTTGAAATCCCTTGGCGTAGTGACATCCAACCGAAGTGGCGGCCGCGTGGCCAGTTTAGATGAGTGAAAAATCCGAGAATTGACCTTCAGTCTCTTGTCTGACACACCAGTTGTTAGACTTTTTCTGATCTCAAGGGGGCCTAACCCATGAAAGTGATCATTTGCGGAGCTGGCCAAGTTGGCTGGCAAATCGCACGTCATCTTGCTAATGAAAAAAACGATGTAACAGTTGTGGATAGGAATGCCGAACTCGTGCGCCGGGCAACCGATACTTTGGATGTGCAGGGGATCGTTGGATTTGCCAGCTACCCCGATGTTTTGGCGCGTGCCGGGGCAGATGACGCTGATATGATAATTGCCGCCACCCATTCTGACGAGGTGAATATGGTCACCTGTCAAGTGGCGCATTCGGTGTTCAACATTCCGCGGAAAATCGCTCGGCTACGTTCGCAAAGCTATTTGGACGCGATCTATGCGGATCTTTACCGTCGTGATCACTTGCCGATTGATGTGGTGATTAGCCCGGAGAAAGAGGTGGCCGAAGCCGCCTTGCGGCGATTACAGACGCCAGCGGCTTTTGAAACCGAGTTTTTCTTTAGTGGCTATGTTCAAATGCTGGGCATCACGCTTGATGACAAATGTCCGGTGTTGAACACACCGCTCAAACAGCTGTCCGATCTGTTTTCAACGCTCTCGGCCGTTGTTGTGGCCATCAGGCGCGAGGGTACGCTGTTTGTACCCAGCTCTGGTGATCAGCTCTTCGCAGGAGATTCTTGCTATATTTGCGTCCAAAAACACGACGTGCAGCGCGCATTAGAGGTGTTTGGTAAAACCACCTATGCACAGGACCGTGTGGTGATTGTGGGCGGTGGGAATGTTGGCTTTGCGGTGGCGCAAAACCTTGAAGGCCGTAGCAGCCGCATTCGCGCTAAGGTGATTGAAATCAATCGTGAAACTGCGGAACATGCTGCAGAGGCCCTAGAAAAAACCATCGTGTTGCATGGGGATGGTTTGGATGCTGAGATGTTGTCAGAGGCCAATATTGAGCGTTCAGATGTGATTCTTGCGGTTACTGATGATGATAAAACCAACCTATTGTCGGCGATTAGGGCCAAATCTATGGGCTGCCCGTTGGCCATATGTTTGATCAATGACCCCTCTATGGTGCCGCTTTTGCATGCTATGGGGATTGATGCTTATGTGAACCCGAGGGCAACCACAGTTTCATCAATTTTGCGCCATATTCGCCATGGCCGGGTGCGTGGTGTCTATTCGATTGGCGATGCGGAGGCAGAAATGATCGAGGCTCAGGTGCTCTCAACGTCCACCATTGCTGGCCAGTATATCCGCGATATCGAATTTCCTGAGGGCGTTTTGTTGGGTGCTGTGCGCAAAGGCACAGAAATTTTAAAACCCTCCGGGTCTTTGCGCATAGAGGATGGCGATCATGTAGTGTTGTTTGTCCTCGCCGCTGACGTGAGTGAAGTGGAACGCCTTTTGCAAGTTACTATCGATTTTTTCTGAAGATGTGGGCTCGCTTTCAGAAATTGCCTTTGGCGATCTCCCTCTCAGCTCTCACTATCTTAATGATGATGATCCCTTCTTTGCATGGGTTTTATGCGGGCAATGACCATCAGGGCCGTACCTTTTTATATGCGGTCCTCTTGGGGTTATTTGCGCTGGGGTTTATGAGCGTCTCTTTACAGGGCGAGCGGTTCTCAGCGAATCGACATACCCAAATTTGGTCGCTTATTGCCTTTTTTCTTGGGTTTCCTGCGCTTTTGGCAGTACCTTTTCATGAGGTCACCGCATCAGGTCAGTTCATTAATTCTTATTTGGATCTGGTTAGCACGGTCACCACTACTGGGTTACCGGTCTTTTCCACCGGCACTTTGAGCGAGACTTTAGTGATTTGGCGCGTGTGTTTGGGTTGGGCCAGTGGTTTTCTGATCTGGGTCTTCGCATGGTCGTTGTTTGCGCCTTTAAACCTCGGCGGGTTTGAGCATTTGGGCGCACGTGGCACGGTGGATGACGCGTCTGTGCACGGAGCACATAGTACGGCACGTTTACCTGCCGAAAAGTTTTGGCGCGAAGCGGTCCGTCTTGGTCCCATTTATGTTTGGATCACCGCGGCGGCGACCTTGGCTCTTTTGGTGACAAGTGGGGATCCCGTTTTCGCAATATTGCGCGCCATGTCCACGATTGCTACTTTTGGCATCGACATCCCCGGCCATTCAGGAGCTGGCTGGGCCAGTGAAGGTGTCATTATGCTCGTCATGGTGTTTGCGTTGTCGCGGGCCACTTTTTCAACCACATTCTCTAAAACGCGCAAGTGGAAGTTTCACCATGATCCTGAGCTGCGAGTGGCAGCGCTCTTGATCACCGCTGCAGTTGTAGTGTTGGTTTGCCTTGGCTGGGGTATGTCTTCGGGTTTTTGGGGACATATCAAGGCCATCTGGGGCGCCGCCTTCACCAGCCTGTCATTTCTCACCACAACCGGAATTACATCAGATTACCTCCCCGAAGGGCTTCGCGGATTTGGACAAGCTGGCATTGTCATCGCAGCTTTGGCTATTTTTGGCGGGGGTGTGGCCACTACAGCTGGGGGCATAAAGCTCCTTAGGGTTTATATTTTGGCAGGGCACTGCAAGACTGAGGTAGACCGATTGATAGCGCCGTCACAGGTGATGTCAGGTCAAAGTAAAAGCCTGTCCAAATCCCATCACAATGCTATGTTGGCCTGCGTGTTTTTGATGCTCTTCATTTTGGTGTTCGCGGCCACCACGCTCGGCTTGACCCTCACAGGCAGCGGTGTGGCCGAAGCGCTGCACCTTACCTTGGCAACAGTAACCAACACTGGACCTCTTGCTCAAGGCGTTGGTGGGTCGGAAAATGCGGTTATAGAACTTGGGACTGGCGCAAAACTGATTTTGGCGGTTGCCATGGTTTTTGGTAGGCTTGAGGTTTTGGCGCTTTTGGCGTTGTTAAACCCCGACATTTATCGCTAGTGCGGCAATTTAGGCTGAATTGGCTCTGGAAACTCTACTAAAACACCTTCATAGTATCATCTCCGGGATTAATTTTTGTGTGTACCCGCAAGCAAGAGGGCTAAACAATGGCTTCAGATAAACAAAATCTTCAAGATGCATTTCTCAATCAAGTGCGCAAAACCAAGGTCCCAGTTACAATTTTTCTTATAAATGGCGTTAAATTGCAAGGTGTAATAACCTGGTTTGATAATTTTTGCGTGCTGTTGCGCCGTGATGGGGCTTCGCAGCTGGTCTATAAACATGCGATTTCGACCATCATGCCGGCACAATCCATCTCGCTCTATGATGGTGAAGAATAGCCTTTGATGGGCAATAACTTGGATACGCAAACTCACGCCTGGGTTTTACACCCTGACATCAAAACAGATCACTCGCCCCGCGCGGCATCAGATGCTTTGGCTGAGGCCCTGGCTCTGGCCCATGCTTTGCCGGGCCTGCGGGTTATGGGCGAGGCAGTTGTGCGCCTACCACGTGCCCATCCGGGCAAGCTGTTTGGCAAGGGTAAAATTGAGGAATTGGGCGAACTGTTCAAAGACTCAGAGGTTGAGCTTGTTTTGGTGGACGGTCACGTCTCACCAGTGCAGCAGCGCAATTTGGAAAAAGACTGGGGCGTGAAAATCCTTGATCGCACCGGTCTGATCCTCGAAATCTTTTCTGACCGTGCACGGACCCGCGAGGGTGTCCTTCAGGTTGAGATGGCCGCTCTGAGCTATCAGCGCACCCGCTTGGTACGTGCATGGACCCACCTTGAGCGCCAACGTGGCGGGCTTGGGTTTGTGGGTGGACCTGGCGAAACTCAGGTGGAGTCGGACCGTCGTGCCATTGATATTCAATTGGTACGCTTGCAAAAACAGCTCGATAAGGTTGGTATAACCCGTGAGTTGCACCGCAATGCCCGCGCCAAAGTACCTTATCCCATCGTAGCCTTGGTGGGCTATACCAATGCCGGAAAATCGTCTATGTTCAACTATATGACCGGAGCCGAAGTTTTTGCCAAAGACATGCTCTTCGCAACTCTAGATCCCACCATGCGTGCAGTGCAATTGCCCAGCGGCATGGATGTGATTTTGTCTGATACTGTTGGTTTCATTTCCAATTTGCCAACGGAATTAGTGGCTTCTTTTCGCGCGACATTGGAAGAAGTGACCGCCGCCCATTTGGTGGTGCACGTTCGCGATATTGCCCATCCTGAAACGGTCGCGCAGGCAAGAGATGTAGAAACTATTCTCGAAAATCTCGGCCTGTCTCAAGATATTCCGCGCATTGAGATGTGGAATAAGACCGATATGCTCGACGCAGGCGCTCTTGAAGCTTTGAACAATTCTTCAAGCCGTGCTGAAAATGTGTTTATGACCTCAGCGCTTACGGGCGCAGGCATTCCAGAGTTTCTTGAGGCAATCTCAAAAGCGCTTACGCCTGATAAAACAACATCTGAATTACTGCTGGCCTATTCCGAAGGCAAAGCTCGGGCTTGGTTGTTTGAGCAGGGTGTCGTGACATCTGAGCGGCAAACAGAAGATAGTTTTGCTGTGACCGTGTTGTGGACGGCACGGCAAAAGAAAGTGTTCAGCGATCAGCACGGACCGCGGGTGGCCTTAGAGTTGTGATACCTGTGGCGCCAGCGCGTGCTAGGGTTTCATCTAAAGACATCGGCACATACTCCCCGCGCCGCCACAGCTCTCCCAAATCGTCGTAGTGGCGTGACAGCGGATGCCCACTTTGCCCGGTCGAGATGATATACACCGAGCTGTCAGGGTCCGCAAAGTCATAGACCCCGCGGTAGGCCCCTGCATTCACGTTTAGATAGGGGTTTGGACCTGTGCCAATGGTTTTGCCACGCTGGAGCGTATTGTCGCCGCCGGAGGTTGATTGGCGGATATTTACGAACCATTTCAACACCGGTATGTTTCCCAAAACTGGGTGATCATGGGTGGCCTGATGCGCCTCACCCCAGCGCAGGGCGGTGATCTCGCTGCCATAGGTTTTTTCCAAACCCGCCAAAGCGTCATCGAGAGCCACTCTTGCAATTTCTGCACAGGTTTCAACCGGGGTGGATTGCACCACGTCACACCACTGTCCGGCGCCTACGATGTCTCGATAAACCTTTTCGATAAACAGTGGCTCAACTTGAGTGAATTCTTCATGCAAAGGTCCAAGCTCATCCTCTATTAACCGGATTTGCAATGCACGTATCCACGCAGCATAGATCAAAGGTTCTGGCAAATGCTCATTCATTTCACCGTTCCAATTTGCCAAAAGCTCTAGGGCCACCTGACGCCGGCCCAGCGATGTATTGGCGGGCGCGTTCTCGGATTGAAACCACAGCTCAGCACCTATTAAAGGCAAGAGCGCGCGGGCCGTGGGGGACACGCTGTCCAACTGCGCCTCAATAAAGCTATCACGGGTATGGACTTCGCGATTTTGCATCAAACGGGTCCAGCGCTGCACCCTTTGAGTGTCACCCCAGTCGTAGCTGATATGTTCCGGGAAAGGCCGGTCGATATATTTATTGTTGGTATTGCCCAAAATCCCACCTGTGGGATTAAGAAACACAGGATTCACGGAGGCATCAAACATGCCCTGCCAGCGATTCACAGCCAGCCAGCCCGCGGTCGGCATACGTCCTTTGGATTGGTGACGCGGATCGCGTTTTGGCAGGGCGCCAATGGTGCGCATGGCAATTTGGGACTTATCGGCTAAGGTCAGGTTTTGCCCCGGAGCTATATAGGTTTGGGAGGCTGTCATAGCCGCTTGCACCGAACCCGATACCATAATGTCAAAAGCAGCTTCAAAGGATGTGTCTTGCCCGGACAGCAAGGTCCACGCCACCGATGTCACATGGCCCTCTGGGGTTATGGCTCCTAAGTTGTAGTGGCTGGCGGGCAGAACGGGACCATTTTCCGTCCACAGCATGTCGAGGGTCACCGGCTTTTGACCTTTGATCTCGATAATGCTTTGCTTTTTAAAAAAGGGCACAAACCCGTCCAAAGATTGATATTCATTTGGGTTGGCTGGGTTTAATTTCTCAATGTAAACATCCGTATCATCCACGTTTGCTGTTGTAAGGCCCCAGCCCAGACTAGCAGACCGCCCTACCAAGATTACGGGTAAACCGGGGATTGTACCACCGATCACGCCGCCATTTTCCAACTCTAGCCGCGCCAAATACCAGATTGATGGTGCCGTGAGGCCCAGATGGGGATCATTGGCCAGCAGCGTGCCAGGGCTGGCACTGCGCCCGGGCAAGGCCGCCCAAGCATTGGACGCGCCCGAGAGGGCGATGGATTTGAAAGGGGATAACGAGTGTTTTGGCATGGCCACGCTGGTGTGCTGTTTAAGTAGGCTGGGGAACATGCTGGCAAAATCATTCAACTCCGCAACGCCAGAGCCGGGCACATCTGGCAGTAAGTCTTTGAGAAGATCATCGTCAAGGATGAGTGACACCCGCGCCCGCAAGACCTCACTCTCCAAATGACTTGATAACTGCAAGCCCATCAGTTTGATGATTGCCAGACTGTCCGTCGGACTCCATGGAGCTATGAAATTCGAAAATAAAAATAATTCTGGTGCGCCCCGACCTAAATTTCCCAGATTAATTTCTTCCAGCCGGGCATTCACACCTTTAGCGTAGGCTTCTAGTTTTGCCATCGTGTCAGAGCGTAGGGCAGAGAGAGACGCCCGCGAAGCACTGTAAATTCCCAAGCGGCGCACAACCATGTCAACGGTCAGTGTTTCCGCACCAAACAGTTCCGACAAACGACCCTGAGCCGTGCGCCGCAGCATGGTCATCTGCCACAGGCGGTCCTGAGCATGCACATATCCCAAAGCAAAAAGGGTATCCTGGTCATTTTTGCCAAAAATATGGGGTACATTGGCCGTGTCGCGGACAATTTCAATTTCTTCAGTGATATGAGAAAATTCAACAGTTTTGGAGTAATCTGGCAACGACCGCGAGAGAAAAAAATAGGCAAAAGACACCAGCAACCCGGCAACAGCTGCAACGCCTAGAGTGATACGCATAAGCCATACAAAAACGCGTTCCATAATCTACTTTCGCTTAAGGTTTTGTTTTGACCCGTATTCACAATGAAACCCATTCGGGGCATGGATTAAAATGCACTGTTTCCGCAATAACATAGCTCTTTTATACGCAGGAGTCATAGAAAACCCTGTGCGGGGTTTGCGAGGCCGCTTGGGCCTCGCCGCTTATGGAATGATCCGCGTGTATTTGATGCCGTCCAATGTGGCTCCTAAGCGCAGACCCACCTGCGCAAATACTACAGCAACAACGGGGCTTAACGTTGTGGTGGTGTCTGCATTTAAGGAATCGCCTTGATCTCTGAATACATATTCAACATTGACGCCTGCGGCCCAACCTTGGGACGCTCTGAAATCGAGAAGAGCATTCTCTGTCATGAAAAACAACACATGGGAGTATTGCTGAGCTCCAATTTGCAAGCCTGCGCTGGCGCTGGCAGCGGAATAGTAATCTACGTTTGCGTCGCCCACCCGCAAAGCGCCGCGCCCAAACCCACCACCCAAGCCAAAGCCAGCTTCGGTCACCAAGGGAATGACCAACATGCCGGCGGCTTTTTCCGCAAGCTGTTGCGCGTCGGGGTAGGTTTCAAACATTGTGTTTAATGTTGCATCCACGCGCGCGTCAATTTCCGGCGCATTGTTGGATCCGATACCATTGCTACAGGCCGCAGTGCCCCCCAATGCTAAGAGTCCAAGTGAAAAATTACGTCTACTGCTCGATGTCATGTCTGCTCCGCCTGTGTGTTGCCCGATTTAATCAGTGCTTATGATAGAGTTATAACATAGAAAGTGCTCTGTCACCATCTTGCAGTGATCACAATTTGCGGAGCAAGATTTCGGCGACTTCTGGCGCAAAATAGGTCAGCACCCCATCACAGCCAGCGCGTTTAAACGCCATAAGGCTTTCGAGCATCACCTGTCGACCATCGAGCCAGCCATTTTGTGCCGCGGCCTTCAGCATCGCGTATTCGCCGGAGACTTGATAGGCAAAGGTAGGTACCTGAAATTCTGCCTTGGCGCGTTGGCAGATGTCCAAATAGGGCATGCCGGGTTTGACCATGACCAGATCCGCACCCTCGCTGAGATCGCGCGCAATCATCCGCATTGCCTCATTGCTGTTGGCGGGGTCCATTTGATAGGTGTTTTTATCGCCAATTAAAACGCTAGCAGCTCCGACCGCATCACGAAACGGGCCATAAAAGCCAGAGGCGTATTTGGCTGAGTAGCTTAGGATGTTGACGTTTTGGAAGCCTTTTTGCTCCAACATACCTCGCAAAGCGGCAATGCGGCCGTCCATCATGTCCGAAGGGCCTAGAATATCCGCGCCAGCTTGGGCTTGGGCTTCTCCCATTTTGACCAAGGCCGCAACGGTTTCATCATTTACAATCTCACCAGCGCGCACAATGCCATCTTGGCCGTTGATATTATAGGGATCCAGCGCGATGTCGGTCATCACCATGATGTCGGGAACAGCCGATTTGATCGCTTTGATCGCCCGGTTCGACAGATTGTCTGGATTCCACGCCTCGGCGCAGTCTTGAGTTTTGAACGCGGGGTTTGTGTAAGGAAAGATGCATATGGCGGGGATGCCCAAACTGCGAGCCTTAGCTGCCAATGCGGGTAGGCGGTCGACTGTATGGCGGGAGACACCGGGCATAGACGCAATAGGATGCGCGTCATCTTGTCCATCCATCACAAAAACTGGCCAGATTAAATCCGCTGGCGTGAGTGTGTTTTCGCGGACCATGTCACGCAAAGCCGGTTGGGCGCGCAGCCTGCGGGGCCGATAAGCTGGAAATGAAGCATGGTTTTGTGAACGCGCCATGATGGGACCTCTTTTGCACAAACAGTTTGGGTTTTCTTCCGAGCGGCTTAGGTGTAGCAGGACAGAAATGCAAATCCAATTTCAAGTGAACCTCGATGACCCTCATTGATCTGCTTTCATGGGACGCCTTTGGCAGTGGGTGGTTTTGGACCCTTTTGCTGCTGCAATGGTTTGCGCATAGCCTGTGGGTTATGGGTATCCCTGTCTATATGCTGCGCAATGATGACTTGGGTGAGATCAGCCCCATTGTAAAATGGCGCATATCGCGGATCACCGGATTGGTTGACGGGCTGCATGTGCTTGTGATCACGCCAATATTTGCAGTGGTGTTCGTCGTCATGCTTTTAGGGCTTTGGTATGAGATTGAATTGTTCTCAGCACTTTGCTTTCTGATTTTGCCTGAAATTATGATCCTTTGGTTGGGCTATGGCACCACGCGAAAATTGCATGACTTAAAAGAACTAGATCCATATCATATTAAATTAATCAATAGTTTGCACTATAAAATTAAAGCAATTAGCGCTGCTACTCTATTGTTGGCTGCGTTTTTAGGTTACGGCTATGAGGTGCAGTTATGAGACGCGCGCTTAAAAGGTTTTGTACAGTAAATGACATCTAATCACATTCTAATTAGCGGCGCCCCTGAGGGCTTTGATGCGACTGTTTTACAAAAAGAAGCGCTGTCCGGTGGCGTGATCCATGTGGCGCGCGATGCGGGGCGGCTTCAGGCCATGCAGGCGGCCCTTGACTTTTTTGCGCCAGATTTACCCGTGTTTAACTTCCCAGCTTGGGATTGCTTGCCATTTGACCGTGTGTCACCCAATGCGGATATCAGCGCTACCCGTATGGCTAGCTTGGCCAGTTTCATCACGAAGATGCCAAAAAACTATGTGGTTATGACCACGCTGTCGGGTGCCTGCCAAAGGGTGCCTGCGCGCGCCACTTTGAAAGATTCTGTGTTTCACGCCAAGGTGCAAAGCCGGGTAGATGAAAAGGCCTTAAGGGCGTTTTTGGTGCGTATGGGTTTTGTGCAAACGCCGACTGTTATGGAAGCTGGCGATTATGCCATTAGGGGTGGAATTTTGGATATTTTTCCACCGGGGGACTCTGGGCCGATCCGGTTGGATTTTTTCGGTGATACGTTGGATGGCATCCGACAATTTGATCCCGCGACGCAACGCACCACAAAATCGCTCGACTCCGTAGAGCTGTCGCCAGTTTCGGAAGTGATCTTAGATGCGGCCTCAATCCGGCGGTTTCGACAAAACTACCGGATTGAATTTGGGGCCGCGGGCACCGATGATCCGCTTTATGAAGCGGTCTCAGCTGGGAAAAAACACCAAGGTGTTGAGCACTGGCTGCCATTTTTTCACCAATCGATGGAAACTCTGTTTGACTATTTGCCGGACGCTTCAGTAGTGCTAGACGATCAATCTACCGGCGTGCGGTTGGCCCGCTGGGACAGTATTGCAGATCAATACGATGCGCGCAAAACTGCCTTGGATCAAAAGGGCCGCTTAGATACGGTCTATAAACCAGCGCCACCGGAGCTACTCTATTTAGACGATGCTGCTTGGCAGCAGGCGCTTGAAGCGCGCCGGGTTGTGTCCCTATCGGTTCTGCCTCAACCCACTGGACTGCGCGCCTTGGATGCTGGCGCACGTATTGGCCGCGACTTTGCGCCGGAGAGGCAGAGCGAAGCTCTCAGCCTGTTCACCGCAGTGTCAGATTACATCAAGCAAAAGCGCCTATCCAAAACCGTATTGGTCACTTCTTATTCCCGCGGTTCGCGTGAACGGTTGTCAGGCTTGTTGCTAGATGAGGGGCACTCCGAGTTGATTGATATACGCGATATCACTGGGCTGCGCGGGGCCGGGACCTATCTAGCCGTATCCCCTCTGGAACACGGCTTTGAGACCGATGATTTATTAGTCATCTCTGAGCAAGATATTCTGGGCGATCGACTTGTGCGCACGACTAAGAAGCGCAAACGGGCGGACAACTTTCTCACTGAGACTCAAAATCTTAGCCCAGGGGATCTAGTGGTGCATGTCGACCATGGCGTTGGACGTTTTAAGGGGCTAGAAATAATCAGTGCCGCCGGGGCGGATCATGAATGCCTGCGTCTAGAATATGCCGAGAATTCAAAGCTGTTTCTGCCGGTAGAAAACATCGAGCTGTTATCACGCTATGGCCACGACGAGGGCCTGTTGGATCGTTTGGGCGGTGGCGCATGGCAGGCCAAGAAGGCCAGGCTTAAAGAACGCATTCGCGAGATGGCTGAAAAACTTATCCGTGTGGCCGCAGAGCGCGCACTGCGCAAAGCGCCTGTTATTGATCCCCCCTTAGGCATGTGGGACACGTTCTGCGCGCGTTTTCCGTATCAAGAAACCGATGACCAACTGAGCGCCATTGCTGAGGTGATTGACGATCTTGGGGCTGGCAAACCGATGGATCGCTTGATTTGTGGCGATGTGGGCTTTGGCAAAACCGAGGTGGCGATGCGGGCGGCCTTCGTCGCCGCCTGTTCAGGCCTACAAGTCGCGTTGATTGCCCCTACAACCCTGCTCGCACGCCAGCACGCCAAAAACTTTGCAGAACGCTTTCGGGGGTTTCCATTGGAAATCCGCCAGCTTTCACGCTTCGTCAGCACCAAAGAAGCCAACGACACCCGCGAAGGCTTGGCGCGCGGCACCGTAGATATCGTGATTGGGACCCATGCGGTTTTGGCCGATCAAGTGAAAATCAAAAACCTTGGGCTTTTGGTTATAGATGAAGAGCAACGCTTTGGGGTCGGTCACAAAGAGCGGCTCAAGCAAATGCGCTCTGACATCCATGTGCTGACCCTCACCGCAACGCCCATTCCACGCACGTTACAGCTGTCGCTCACCGGTGTGAGAGATTTGTCGATTATTGCTACGCCGCCCATCGACCGGCTGGCCATCCGCACCTATGTCAGCGAGTTTGACACCATCACATTGCGTGAGGCTTTACTGCGAGAGCATTACCGGGGCGGACAAAGCTTTTTCGTGGTGCCGCGCATCAAAGACATTCCAGATATGGAAGCCTTCCTGCGCGATCATGTGCCCGAGGTCAGTGTTGTTGTGGGGCATGGCCAAATGGCTGCCGGTGAACTCGATGACAAGATGAACGCCTTTTATGACGGTAAATATGACGTGCTCTTGGCGACAACCATTGTTGAGTCGGGTCTCGACATCCCCACAGCCAACACCATGATCATCCATCGCGCTGATATGTTTGGCCTGTCACAGCTTTATCAAATTCGCGGCAGGGTGGGGAGGTCAAAAACACGGGCCTTTGCCTATTTAACCACAAAGCCACGCGGCAAACTCACTGTCACGGCCGAAAAGCGGCTACGGGTGCTGGGCTCGTTGGATTCCTTGGGGGCGGGCTTTACGTTAGCCAGCCAAGATCTCGACATTCGTGGCGCGGGCAACCTGTTGGGCGAAGAGCAATCCGGTCAGATGCGCGATGTGGGGTATGAACTTTATCAGCAGATGCTTGAGGATGCGATTGCCAAAATCCGCTCTGGCGAAACCGAGGCCAATTTAGACAATGACCAATGGGCGCCGCAAATCAATCTTGGCGTCTCAGTGCTGATCCCCGCAGTCTATGTGCCGGATCTTGATGTGCGCTTGGGGCTTTATCGCAGGCTATCGAGCCTTGCCACGAAAGTCGAGCTTGAAGGCTTCGCCGCGGAATTGATCGACCGTTTTGGGCCACTTCCCAAAGAGGTTAATACTCTGATGCTGATCGTGCGGATCAAAGCCATGTGCCGCAAGGCAGGTATTTCCAAGTTGGACGGCGGTCCCAAGGGGGCGACCATTCAGTTTCATAATGAAAAATTCGCCTCACCGGGTGGATTGGTGGCCTTCTTGGAAGATCAACGTGGCCTAGCTAAAATTCGCGACAATAAGATCGTGGTGCGCCGCGACTGGACTCGCACATCTGATAAGATCAAAGGGGCTTTCACCATCGCCAAGGATTTGGCAGCTCTGGTAGTGGCTGAGGCTAAGCGGAGGGGTTAATCTTCGATTTGCGTCTGTAAATCGGCGATGATTGTGGCCCAAACCTCGGGCGTTTGCGCGCCGGGCACAGCATGCTGGTTGGCCACGATGAAAGTTGGCACGGCATTCACGCCCATTTTGCGGCTGTGCGCATCGCGCTCGCGGATCATCTGGCAATCCGCGTCGCTGTCGAGAAGGTGGGCAATCACATCACGTTCCAGCCCGGCTTTTTTGGCAATATCACACAAAATATCACTTTCGCCTATGTCTACACCCTTGCAAAAATAGGCGTCGAACAACGCATCAACCAAACCTTGCTGCTTTTGTTCCAGTCCTGCCCAATGGATCAGGCGGTGGGCATTGATGGTGTTTGGCGTGCGCTTCATGGCAGCAAAATCGATGGACAGGCCCAAAGTCTGAGCTTGGCGCTCGATATTGCCATAAACTTGCACAGCTGCGGCCTTGCCACCAAACTTGCCCTCAAGATAGGCGCGCCTATCCATGCCCTCGGCTGGCATATCGGGATTGAGTTGAAACGGATGCCATTCAACAGTGAAGGGATGGTCTGGATGTGAGGCCAAAGCCCGATCCAATTGGGTTTTGCCAATATAGCACCATGGGCATATAGGGTCGGATATAATATCAAGTTTGATCATTGCTCAGAGTTCCATAATTGGGGCAGGGCCACCCGGTTAAGTTTGCCATTGGAATTGCGCGGCAATTGGTTGACCTGTTGTACAATGCGGGGATTTTTATAACCCGCCAAATGCTGTTGCGCCAGATCGCGCAGCGTCGTCTCATCAAAGCCCGCATCACAGACCACGAAAGCCGCGATCACCGAAACCTCGGGCCGGACTTCTACTTCACAGACCCCCACCTCTTGCACGGAGGACATTTGCTCCAAAACCTGCTCAATTTCGCGGGGCGCCACGCGGTAACCGCCTGCATTCATCATATCGCCACTGCGCCCTGCAAAAGAAAGGCTATCATCGTCATGCATCACGGCCTGATCTGCGGTCACAAACCAGCCGTCGCGCAGCGGCAAAACCAGCTCAAAGCTATACACATAGCCCAGCATCAATCCAGGATCTTTATGATCCACAGCAATCGCCCCGATCTCGCCCCGAGAGGCTGGCCCGTCCGATGCCATTATCGCAATCTTACGGCCCGGTTGCGCCGAAAGACTCCGATGTGCTGAAGGTGGCGCAGATAGAAATGTGGAACATTCCGTCATTCCAAAGGCTTCGCAGAGAGGTGTGTTTGTTTGTGCTTTCCAGGCCTCCCGAAGTGAGACCGGAAGAATGTCGCCGGCGCTTAGGGCATGGCGCAGAGAGGATACGGGGGAGGCATCATGCCGGGTCAATAACCTGCGATAGATCCCTGGTGCGGCGGCAAAAATACTGGCACGCTCTTTACGCATAATGTCCCAAAGCTGGGCCGGATCTTGGGCATTCGGAATGACGGCCGTGGCACCAATGGCCCAAGGATCCATAAGTCCTGTGCCGAGGGTATAGGTCCAATTGAACGCGCCGGCATGCATCATCACATCGGTAGAACGCAGATCATACCAGCCTATCCACATCATCCGCCGCGCCCATACTGCGCGATGCGCATGCAATACGGCACGTGGTTGGCCTGAAGTGCCGGAGGTGAAAATTATATAGCCCGGTCGGTTCGGGTCGCCCATTATTGGCTGGGTTGCAGGCAGGTCAGCAAAATTTCGCACCTGGGCCACATCAACCTGCAGCCCGTAAAACCCATCACAAGGATAGGCTGAATCAAAAATTATTCCGGCTGGCGACGTGGTATCAATTAGAGCCTGAATTTCGCGCGGCGACAGAGCAACCGACGTGGGCATGGCGATGGCATCTAGGGCAGCAAGGGCCAAAAAACATACAGGAAAATCAATCGTATTGCCAATCCGCAGCATCACCCGGTCACCCGCGCCAACACCAGCGGCTTTAAGCCCAGTGGCGGCCCCCAATACCGCTTGGGCGAGGGCAGCATAGGTGTAGCGTTGTGGATGGCCATCTTCATAGACGATTAGGGCTATTTTGTCCGGCGTGGCATGGCCTGCAGACAGGACATAGTCGGCCAGATTGAATTGAGCCGGGCAGTGTGGGGCAGGAGATAGGTCGAGAACGGCTTTCATAATCAGGGGCTAGCGCGAGCACGCGTCGGTTGCAAGCCATCATGAGGCAGTTTAAGAACGCATATGACAGACAATGACCCCTCATCAATCATCCGCATCGCGCGCGAAAATGGCAACTCCGAAGATGGCTTGCCGTTGGACCTTGGACTTCGGGTGCGTGAATTGCGCAAAGCGCGCAACTGGACCTTGGAGCAGGCGGCCACGCAAGCTGGCTTGGCGCGCAGCACCCTGTCCAAGATTGAGAATGGGCAAATGTCCCCGACCTATGACGCGTTGAAAAAACTTGCTATTGGATTAGAAATTTCGGTACCGCAGCTGTTTACACCGCCAGTCAATAATCAGATCAACGGCCGGTTGTCCCATACCAAGGCAGGCGAGGGCCAAAGCCATGTGACGGCCACTTATGAGCATGAGTTGCTGGCCAATACCCTGTCAAAAAAGCAGATGCTGCCCTATCGCGCTGTGGTGCATGCCAGATCTATGGAAGAGTTCGACGGATGGGTGCGCCATGATGGGGAGGAATTTTTATATGTCCTCACCGGTGTGGTGAAACTTTATACCGAATTTTATGAGCCCATCGAAATGCGCCGGGGCGATAGCGCCTATTATGATGCCTCTATGGGCCATAACGTGGTGACTATGAGCTCCGAAGACGCCACCATTCTTTGGGTGACATCGCTGAGCTAGGGCTTTTGCAATTTTGGAAAGAGCACTTTGATAGCCCCCAGCGCCAGCGCCATGCCTATCAATTGACAAACAATGAACATCGGGACATGCGCGGAGAAAATTCCTGCAAAACTGTCGCTTAGGCTGCGCGCAATACTCACTGCGGGGTTGGCGAAGCTGGTGGAAGAGGTAAACCAATAGGCGCCGGTTATGTAGAGTCCTACCATTGCGGGAATGGCTTTTGCATTATGGGCCAAGCCGCCAAAAACTACCAATAACAGGCCAAAGCTTGCAAATATTTCCGAGCTCCACAGATTGACGCCACTGCGGGCGGTTTGTGACAATTGCAAAATGGGTTGATCAAACATCACATGCACCAGCCAAACCCCACAAACCCCGCCCACAATCTGTGCCACCATAAAAGCCAACGCCGTTCTAAACGCCATCTCACCGCGCACCACAAAGGCCAAGGTGACAATCGGGTTGAAATGAGCACCCGATACCGGGCCAAATAGCGTGATGATGCAATAGAGCATACATCCAGTCGCAACGGCATTGGCCAGCAAGGCAATGGCCATATTTCCATTGGCCAAACTCTCTCCCATGATGCCACTGCCGACAACGCTGATCAGCAAAAGGGCCGTGCCCAAAAACTCAGCCAATACTGAATGTCTCATTGTCTCTCCCACGCCCTAAGCCGCCTACCTATCGCTACAATGTAACGCCAATGTGACAGAGGAGGCTCTCACCAAGGCCTTAGTCTGCTTCGTACCACCATACATCGGGTAGAAACCCAATCCAATCACCATACATCGGTAATTTTTTAGGATATTTGATTTCGTTGACATGGGCCAAACGGCTGATAGCACTGCTGTGGATGGGGATGACATAACGCCCAGCGGTCAAAATACGGTCCAAGGCACGGGCGGCCGCCAGAAAATCATCATGGCTTTCCGAGCTGAGAAGGCGGTTGATCATATCTTCGGCGGCGGGGGAATTCATACCCATCCAATTGCGGGTGCCGGGCTTTTCAACGCCATCCGCGCCCCAATATAGGATTTGCTCATTGCCCGGGCTGAGCGACAAGCCGCGTCGGTAATAGGCCATGTCAAAGTCGTAGACTTGAGTGCGCTCTTTATATTGTGCCGAATCCAACACCTCGGTGCTCAATGTGATGCCGAGACGTTCCAGAGCTTGTTGGTAGATATCCATCATGGATTGGCTCTCAGTGTCACCTTGCTTCAACACGGTGACAATCTCAAAGGCCTGACCCTGTGCATTGCGCCGCAGCCCGTCTTGGACGGTCCACCCGGCTTGATTGAGAAGATCATCAGCGATGCGTATGTTTTTGCGGTTGCGCGCACTGCCATCAGATTGGGGCAGGGTGTAGCCCTCTAATGTTCCCGGCAACAGATCCGCGGCGTGGGGCACCAGAAAGTCGAGTACACGCCCCTCAGCGACGCCGGATTTCATCGATAAGACCGAATTGGAATAATAGGAAGTGATACGGTTCTGACGACCGCCGGTGTTGGTTTGGTTTATAAACTCAAAGTTAAAGGCCGTGATCAAAGCCTCCCGCACGCGCCAATCTTTAAACTTAGGCAGGCGAGTGTTCATCACAAAGCCAGTGATGCCACTTGGGCGCTGATGCGGAATGATAGATTTGATCACATGACCATCGGCCACGGCATCGAAATCATAGGAGTTTTCCCAGCGTTCAGCGTTCAACTCACGAAAGGATGAGGATTCTCCGGCTTTGAAGGCTTCAAATTGCACGGAGCCATCTGCATAGAAATCCAACCGGATTTCATCGAAGTTATTGGTCCCTCGTCGAAAGCTGATATCCGCGCCCCAATACTCTGGATTTCGGCTGAGGCGGACAAAATTTCCTGGATCAAATTCGGAAATAACATAGGGCGCGCTGGAGATTGGAATTTCATCCAATCCAGAGTCTTCGAAATTTTTGTCGTCCCATTGGGCCTTTTGCAAGATGGGCCGTAGCCCTACCAAAAGCGCCAATTCTCGATCATCAGAAGCGAAGGTGAATTTCACCTTACGCGCCCCAGTTTGGGTGACGGTCTCAATCTTTTTCCACAATCCATGATAGCGCGGATGACCGACGGTGCCTAAAGTCTCATAGGACCAAATAACGTCTTCTACGGTGACGGGGCTACCATCTGAGAATCGGGCATCGGGATGCAGCGAAAATTCGACCCAACGGCGGCTGTCATCTGTCTCAATCGATTCGGCCAAAAGCCCATAAAGGCTAAACGGTTCATCGTAAGAACGGCCCATCAAGCTTTCATAGGCCAGAAATCTAAGCTGCCAGGGCACCGAGCCTTTTCGCACATGCGGATTGAGCGAGGTGAAGGTTCCGCCCTCTGCTGAGACCACGATTCCGCCCTTGGGCGCATTTGGGTTTGCATAGGGTAGAGACACAAAATCATGTGGTAGAGCAGGCTCTCCATACATAGCTATGCCATGTTTAGGCTCAGCTGAGGCGATTCCCAATTGTATCAAAATCCCAATACAGACCGCCACGGAAATTTTGCCAATAAAACCCATATGATGTGTCATCTTAATCTTATCCTTTGGTTTTTGCCCTTTTGTGCTTTTAGGTTACAGAGAAAATTAAAAAATTCAAACTTTTAGCTTGGAGCCGCCAAACAGATTGCTTATAAGGACTGTACTGCTCGATAGGTTTCTTGCCTGTATGAAACCTGCCTCAATAACTCAACGCCAGCTTCGTGCTGGCGTTTTTTTTGGCTACAGACTAGGTTGCTATTAGAACAACTGCGATGGTCCACATTGTTAATCCAACGCCAATGTCCAAAAACCGCCAAGCTTTGGGGGATGTCATCACAGGCGCCAATACCCTTGCGCCGTAGCCAAGCCCAAAGAAAAACACTAAAGAGCCGAAGCTGGCCCCGGTCGCAAAAGCATATTTATCAGCCATTGAGCCATATTGCGCTGAGACAGCCCCGATCAGCCCGAGCGTATCGAGATAGACATGCGGATTTAGTAAGGTGAAGGCGGCAAGGGTCACGAGGGCCTTGCGCAGAGTTGTCCCGCCCTGGGTCATCTCAACATCATAGACGCCCTTATAAGCCGCCCAAAACCTCAATCCCCCATAGGTTGCCAAAAACAGCGCGCCAATCCAGGTCATAATCTGGGTGAAACTTGGCGCGATGGTGCTGATTATGCCAAAGCCAATAACCCCGGTCCAGATTAAGATCGCATCGCTCAGGGCCGCAAAGAGGCAAATGGCTGCAACATGACGGCGCAGCAATCCTTGGCGCAGCACAAAAATATTCTGCGCCCCCACCGCTAGGATCAAAGACAAGAGCGTTATGAAACCAGTGGAAAAAGCATGTATCAAGGCAGTTTAGGGGCCTTGTCGTCGGGATAAACTAACCCTGCAGAGATCACCAACTTCGCCGCATCTTCTACGGTCATATCCAGCTGCTTGATGTCACTTTCAGGCACAAACAGCAAAAACCCGGAGGTTGGGTTTGGGGTGGTGGGGACAAAAACTGACACGAGACTATCGCCTTCGGGCCCATGATCGGCCACCTCGCCACGGGCTGCAGTGGCCACAAACCCAATCACCCAGATGCCCTTACGTGGATATTCTATCAAACAGGCCTTATCGAAACTGTTGTTAGTTTGGTTGAATACCGTCTCGGCAATCTGTTTCACGCCACTATAGATTGTGCGCACCACCGGCATGCGTTGCACCAAGTGTTCAGCCCAACGCAACAGCGACCGACCTACAAACCCTTTGCCAAGCCAGCCTACGAAGAATGTGAACACCAAGAATACGATAAGACCAAAGCCACGGATGTCATATTGTTCGCTCAACTGGATATCAAACAGGGTTTGGATGTAGCGATCGGGCTGATAGCCATCTGGCACAATCGCCCAAACCCGCGCATCAATCCAGCCTACAACTGACCATATCAGCCAAGCGGTAAGCGCTATGGGGGCGATGATGACGAGACCAGTTAAGAAGTTGGAGCGCATGGCCCCAACCCATCCTTGGCGGGGTCTGGTGTAATCCGGCGGCATATTCATGTGGCACCCTAAGCTTGATATTTGTATCTGATGTAGCCAGCGATTGAGCTTGTTACAACAAATAAGACAGTTTCTTTAGATTTTTGGCAAATCATGGCAAGATTTTGCAATTTTTGCGGCCAGCTTTGCGTTGTTTTTCACCAATGCAATGTTGGTCGCTAGTGATTTACCAGCCGTCAGCTCAAAAATGCGGCTGAGCAGGAAGGGTGTCACGGCCTTCGCTGTGATCCCTTGGCTGGTAGCTTCATGCAGGGCCAGCTCAATCATGGGCCCTATTTCCTCGGCCGAAATTTCATCGGCCTTTGGCACCGGGTTGGCGATCAACTGTCCGCCAGTCAGGCCCAAGGCTTGCCGCGCCCGAAGGCCAGAGGTGATTTCAGCGGCGCTGTCGCTCCGTAATGGTGCAGAGATGTCACTCGTGGCGGACCAAAAGGCCGGCATTACATCTTGGCCAAAGGCAATCACTGGTACGCCGTAAGTTTCTAACACTTCCATTGTCTTTGGGATGTCCAGAATGGCTTTTGCGCCTGCGGCCACGACCGTGACCGGGGTCAGTGCCAATTCTCGCAGGTCGGCGGATATGTCAAAGGTCAGTTCCGCACCACGGTGCACGCCACCAATGCCACCTGTGGCAAATACTTCGATTCCGGCCGCATGTGCTGCAATCATAGTGGCTGCAACAGTTGTGGCTCCAGTACGACCTTGCGCCATTACAAAGGTCATATCTGCGCGGGAAACTTTGGCCACATTCTGTGCCTTTGCTAAATAGGTGAGCTGATCGGGATCCAATCCCACATGCAATACCCCATCCAACACCGCGATTGTGGCTGGCACGGCCCCAGATTGGCGCACCACATCCTCAACCTCATGGGCCACTTGCAGGTTCTGCGGATATGGCATGCCATGGGTGATGATTGTGCTTTCAAGGGCCACTACGGGTTTTGTAAAGCTTGTAGCTTGGCGAATGGCGGCAATTTCAGCGCTATACATGATCTGCATGGATTATCCTTCTGACTTTCCTGAAACATAAGCGGCCGCCGCGTTTGAGGCGAATTGCAGCGCTGCAACACCCCGCTGCCCGCGCAGCTCAGCCGCGATATGCGCGGCCATGAATGTATCGCCCGCCCCGGTGACCCGCGAGGCCATTACTGCCGGAGGTGCTGCCGTGTCACAGTTTTGTTCATCAGCCAAAGCCGCAGACTTAGGGCCATGGGTCACCAAAGCTCGATTGGCCCCACGTGCAATTAAAGATTGCGCTGCGGTTTGTGCGTCATAAAATTCAGTTTGGCACAAAAGTCCCGCTTCTTCGACATTAACGTAGAGCGTGGCACCCGTATGGCCGAGCAATGGCAGTAAACGTTCGGCCTTGCCCGGCGAGGCAGGCGCAATGCGTAAATCTGACCGGCTGAACAGAGGGGAGGTGGCGATTTGCGCCAGAAGTCCGACGGTCAAGTTACCATCAAGCGCAATCAATCCCACAAAAGGTCGCTCAGCCGTACCCAAACGTCCATCTTCAAGAGGGCGTAGGATTTTGTCGCCCGCAGCCTCAAGTGAATGCGCGTCGGCAATCGCCGCAATTAAGCCGTTACTGCCTTCTATGGCCATATATTGATCCGTAGGCAGATCTTGCGAGCGATAGAGATATTGAGTGTCGAGATCCAAGACTTTGGCAGCTTTGATCAGTTCAATTCCCTCAGGATCATGCCCCACCACAGACAAAAGCGATGGGTGCAGATCAAAGCGCCGCAGGGTCATGGCAATGTTCATTGCCACACCGCCGGGCAGTTTGTTGATACGCCCCGGCACATCAGATCCGGCTTGCATGGCGCGCGTGGAACTTCCGATAACATCCCAAAGTACGGAGCCAATACATAATATGTCTGGATTCTTTTGCATGGCCTTTTGTGGCAAGGCAACCTCCGATAAACAAGTGGGCTAGAAGGTTAAACAGGAAAAAATCCCAAACGGCTCAGAAAACGACCAAATTGATGGGTTAAGTATTAGTATTTATTTAACGTGAATGCCTGACCGACTTTCAAAGTCCACTGCTTATTCCCATAAATATTGGGAATATTGGAGTAAATACAGCTATCGCTTGCAATTATATTAAAAATCGTACATATTGTCTTGGCGACGTTACATCTATCGGCATCACTGCTCCTTATGGCTCAGTCTTTCGATCTAACACGACTTAGCCAAACTGCTGCATTCCGTGGGCAGACTAAACAAGGAGAACGACGATGGCTACTGGCACCGTCAAATGGTTTAACACTTCAAAAGGCTTCGGCTTTATAGCTCCCGATGGCGGCTCTAAGGATGTATTCGTGCACATCTCTGCCGTTGAGCAAGCTGGCCTTACAGGTCTGAATGATGACCAAAAAGTAACTTTCGATATCGAACCTGGCCGCGATGGCCGCGAAAGCGCGTCAAACATCGTATTGGTATAAGGTCCATTTTCCATTCGTGGAGATGATGTCTGACTAAGTTAGGAAATAGGGCGCTCCCGTAAAGGTACGCCCTATTTTCTTTGCGTCTGGCCTTTTAGAGCATCCATAGATGCCTTGGAGCACCGAAGCGCAAGAAAAACACTGCAAATTCATCAAATATAGCAGCTTTATCACAGGTTTCAGCTTGCCATCGGGCAGGGGGCAGACTAAAGCACTCTCACTTCGCAGGTGGGGTTTGGGTCTTTGAGGGAGAAATCCTCAAAAGTCCGCCGGTTGAGAGCAATCTCTACATCCCCACCGAGGCATAAACCGGAAAGGAAATGGCAATGGCCGTAGATTTCACAATGCGTCAGCTCTTGGAAGCTGGCGTTCACTTTGGACACCAAACACAGCGATGGAACCCTCGTATGGGTCAATTTATTTATGGGGAGCGTAATGGCATCCACATCATGGATTTGACACAGACTGTTCCAATGCTCGACGCTGCTTTGAAAGCTATCCAAGATACAGTAGCCAAAGGCGGCCGCATCTTGTTTGTTGGCACCAAGCGCCAAGCACAAAATCCAGTAGCTGAGGCCGCCGAGAAATGTGCACAGTATTACATGAACCACCGTTGGTTGGGCGGCACGCTCACTAATTGGCAAACCGTGTCTAAATCCATCAGCCGTCTAAAAGAAATCGACGAAAAGATGGAAACAGGCTTTGAAGGTCTAACCAAAAAAGAACGTTTGGGCATGGAACGTGACCAGACTAAATTGCAGGCTTCTCTGGGTGGCATCCGCGAAATGGGCGGTGTTCCTGATCTGTTGTTCGTCATCGACGTTAACAAAGAAGATCTGGCCATCGCAGAAGCCAAGAAACTTGGCATTCCAGTTGTGGCGATCGTAGACACAAACTGCCCACCAGATGGTATCGACTATGTGATCCCTGGCAATGATGACGCAGCCCGCGCCATCGCTTTGTACTGCGACCTTGCAGCCCGCGCTGCTTTGGAAGGCATGTCCGCACAATTGGGCGCAGCTGGCGTTGATTTGGGTGCGATGGATGAAGCTCCAGCTGAAGAAGCTGTTGCCGAAGCCTTAGCCGTAGAAGCACCAGCTGCTGAAACAAAAGCTTAAACTTTAGATATGTTTCGGGTGCGGTTCGCCGCACCCGCATTCACTCTTATAGATAAAGGAACACGATTATGGCGATTACAGCTGCAATGGTGAAAGAACTGCGTGAAAAATCTGGCGCAGGCATGATGGACGCTAAAAAAGCATTGACTGAAAACGATGGCGACATGGAAGTATCCATGGATTGGCTGCGGACAAAAGGTCTGGCCAAGGCTGCTAAAAAATCCAGCCGGACTGCGGCTGAGGGTCTTGTAGCTGTGGCTGTCTCTGGCGGCAAAGGTGTTGCTGTTGAAGTAAATTCCGAGACTGACTTTGTTGGCAAAAATGCAGATTTTCAAGCCATGGTTTCAAAAATTGCTGACGCGGCTTTGGGCGCTGGCTCTGTAGAGGCTTTGGCCACTACAGACGTAGACGGCAAACCTGTTTCAGAGCTGATCACAGACGCGATCGCAAAAATCGGCGAGAATATGTCTTTGCGTCGCATGTCGACCGTATCTGCGGATTGCGTTGTGTCCTATGTTCACAACTCTGTCGCAGATGGCATGGGAAAGATTGGTGTTTTGGTTGGCATGTCTGCAGGCAACGAATCCTTCGGAAAACAGGTTGCAATGCACATTGCAGCTGCTCATCCAACAGCGCTGAACGAAGCTTCTTTGGACCCAGTAATGGTTGAAAAAGAAAAGCAAGTTCAAATGGACATCGCACGCGAAAGCGGCAAGCCAGAAGCTGTGATCGAAAAAATGATCGTGGGTCGGATGAAGAAATTCATGGCGGAATCTACCCTTATGGGTCAGGCTTTTGTGGTGAACCCAGATCTTACAGTTGCGCAAGCTGCTGAAGAAGCTGGTGTTCAGATCACAGATTTCGTCCGCTTGGAAGTGGGCGAAGGCATTGAAAAAGTTGTTGAGGATTTTGCAGCTGAAGTTGCAAAAACAATGAAGGGCTGAACTGCCCTGAGATACTGCTAAATAGGCGTCCTTCGGGGCGCCTATTTTGTGACCATCCTGTGGTAACACGACCCCATGGTACATATCTTCATTATTACGACATAAATCAGTAGTTTGTTAATTTATTGGTCGCCATACGCAAAAAAATTAATAAGAGCTTAAAAAATATCCCAGCTAATGGTTTTTGATGGTTGTGGACGTGTGATCTGGTCTGAGGGGCGAGTAAGCCTCAATCGGCTGTGTGAGCTGCTGCCCGCGGCATCACGGGCCGGCATGTAGCGCGCGGTGGCGACCCTGCGTGATTATGGCTAGGTTTGCACCCGGCTGGCCAATAATACCTTTGAGCTGTCGTTAAAGCTGGATTTTAGTGTCGCCAATGGGCATTTTTTAGGTGAGTCTGTGGGGCCATGCGGTGACCAAAATTCAGCTTTGTATGGAGAAGGGGCCCCGCGCGAGGTTGATATAGCCATGTTCACCGCTCTCGGTGAGGTTGAAATGATTGAGCGCATCCGTGACGAGATTTTGCTGCTGGTCCCACTGCTTGGGGACGGAAATTTAGACGCCTACGGAAAATCCGCCCGCATGAACCTGAAGCACAAAGAAGGCCAGTTGCTCTGGGACAGTATTTGCACTACCGCTCTGTAAGTTGCAAATTGGTAAGAGTGCTGGTTTTCAGCCACTGGCCTAATTACTCCTTATATAAATGTTATAATTAGTATTCTCCTAGAAACTACAGAACGTACAGGAATACAGAACAGTCTGTCCTGCCGTTATTGTTTTTTCTGTCTCGGGAAGACCTCAATGAACCCGTAAAAATTAACCCAGACCGGTGGTCTGATACAAGCCCGATTTAGGGTAAATTAAGGCTAGAACATAGATCAGACGACTCGTCTGGTAACCGTCGGTTGGTATCTAGTCTTTGTACAAATCTCAAAAGGAGGGGTTTTCGTGTTATATCAAAAAGTTACCAACAGTTATGAAAATCTTAGACGCATAATTAGTATTATGTTAAATAAATACTAGTTATTATTCCAGAGAATAACCGGAGCCTCGCACGGTACGGATCATGGTCTCTCCGCCAAATTGTACCAAAGCTTTACGCACCCGCGCAATATGCACGTCAACAGTGCGCGTTTCCACATCCATGTTGCGCCCCCAAACCTGATCTAGAAGATAGCCACGCTCAAAGACTTTTCCGGGTCGTTCGATTAATGCGAGTAGCAAGGCATACTCCCGACGACCCAAGGCAATCTCGTGATCTGCGCGCCAAACCCGCTGCGCTGCTGTATCGATCCGCAGATCACCATGCCGCAGTTCGACACCCGTAGTCGCAGGACGCACTCGCTTCAGCTGTAACTTGATCCGTGCTAATAGCTCCTGGATGCCATAAGGTTTTTGCATATAGTCATCAGCACCGGTTTCCAAACCGCGGACTTTATCGACTTCCTCAGAGCGCGCTGACAGCATGATGATCGGAATTTCGCGCGTGTCCTTACGGGCCTTCAATTGCCTGCAAATTTCAATACCCGACACGCCAGGTAACATCCAGTCAAGCAAGATCAAATCTGGAAGCTCTTCGTCAATCAATTGCAAGGCCTGATACCCATCGCTGGCTTGCACAGTCTCATATCCTGCAGACTTAAGGTTATAGTCCAATATGACCTGTTGGGATGCCTCATCTTCAACCAAAAGGAGTTTGGCCTTGAGGCTCACCTTATTGACCATCTGCCACTGCAATATTGCCCTTTGGTCGGGGATCCTCCGGCAACTCACCGTTGACCGCGTAAATGACCTGTTCAGCGATATTGGTCACGTGATCACCCATGCGTTCCACATTTTTTGCAATAAAATGCAGATGCATGCAGGTCGATATATTACGTGGGTCTTCCATCATATGGGTTAAAATCTCACGAAATAACCCATTATACATCTGATCTACCGTATGATCGCGCAGACGCACCGTCTCGGCCAGATCACTATCTCCTGCTACATAGGCGTTTAAAACATCGCCCAACATGGATTCCACTTCCTTGATCATCCGCAGCAAGCTGCCCTCGGCCCCGTCGATCCTTGTGCTGCCCAGCAATAAGACAGAGCGCTTGGCCAGATTCTTTGCGTAATCCCCTACCCGCTCTAAAGCCCCAGCGATTTTCATCACGGACAATACCGTCCGAAGATCCGAGGCCATCGGCGCACGCAACGCGATCAATCGCGCACAGTCTTCATTGATCAGAACCTCTAATGCATCAATCTTTTTGTCATCAGCTCGCACCTGCTCGGCAAGATCAACGTCACGGTCATCCAAAGCCGTAGCGCTGCCGGTCATCGCAGCTTCAACCAATCCGCCCATCTTCATGATGTTGGATTGAATGGCTTCCAAGTCTCGGTCAAACGCCGTAACAATATGCTGTTCTTGCATTATTTTATCCAATTCGTCCGGTAATGTAGCTTTCGGTGCGTTTGTCACTTGGGTTGGTGAAGATGTGGCTGGTGTCGCCATATTCGACCAATTCCCCAAGATGGAAAAAGGCCGTTCTGTCGCTCACGCGTGAAGCCTGTGCCATTGAGTGAGTAACAATGACAACGCTATAGGAGCTGCGCAATTCGTCAATCAGCTGTTCAATCTGGGCTGTAGCGATGGGATCAAGCGCTGAGCATGGCTCATCCATAAGCAGAACCTCTGGTTCTGTTGCCACGGCACGTGCGATGCATAAACGTTGCTGCTGCCCGCCTGATAGCCCAGTGCCGGGTTCCTGCAGACGGTCTTTTGCTTCGTCCCAAAGCGCCGCGCGGCGCAAAGATTTTTCAACAATTTCATCGAGATCCGTCTTATTTTTCGCCATGCCATGAATTTTTGGACCGTAGGCCACATTGTCATAAATCGATTTGGGAAAGGGGTTTGGTTTTTGAAACACCATGCCCACTTTGGCACGCAGTTGCACAGGATCAACCCGGCGATCATAGATGTCTTCCGCATCGATCAAGATATCACCCGTCACCCGGCACACGTCAATTGTATCGTTCATCCTATTGATACATCTTAAAAAAGTAGACTTACCGCATCCAGATGGCCCAATAAATGACGTGACCATCTTATCGGCAATTTCGACATTTACTGACTTGATTGCATGAATGGCCCCGTAGAACACATCTACGTTACGAGCCGAGATTTTGATGGGCAAATCAGTCATAGGCTGGAAACCCTTTGCGGAGTGATGTTGAAACTACCAGCGACGTTCATAACGCCTCCGTAAGAAAATCGCGAGTGCATTCATAATCAGCAAGAACACCAGCAGCACGATGATGGCGCCAGACGCCCTCTCGACAAAAGCCGGGTCGGCCCTTTGGGTCCAATTGAACACCTGCACTGGCAGAGCTGTAGAGGCTTCACCAAAAAGTCCGGCATCTGCCGTGAAGGCTGCGGGGTATTCACGGACAAAGGCAACCATTCCAATGAGCAGCAAGGGCGCCGTTTCACCTAAGGCTTGACCCAAGCCAATTATTACCCCCGTGAGAATTCCGGGCGCGGCGAGAGGCAGCACATGGTGAAACACTGTTTGCATACGTGACGCCCCTACCCCCAAAGCTGCATCGCGAATGGATGGTGGAACTGACTTGAGCGCAGCGCGCGCCGGGATGATAATACGTGGTAGGGTCATGAGCGTCAGTACCAGCCCACCTACCAGTGGTGAGGATTGATTGAACTGCGCCATATTGATAAAAATAGCCAAGCCCAAAATCCCGTAAACAATCGACGGAACCGCCGCCAAATTTGAGATATTTACCTCTATGACATCGGTTAGACGGTTTTTAGGTGCAAATTCTTCTAGATATATGGAGGCAGCTACGCCCACGGGCAACGCCACAAACAAGACCACCAACATCATGTAAATCGAACCTAGAATGGCGACGCCTAAGCCGGCAGCTTCTGGTCTTTGATCTGACGCATCCGGCGCAAGGATGAAATCCAAATTAAACTGAGTGTACATCAAGCCGTGCTCGGTTAAAGCGTCGGCTATATCGAGTTGGCCCGGCTTCACATTTTTGTCCAATTCCGCTGAGGCACGATCGACGCGGCCCTTAAAATAGCCATCAATACGACCATTAACTAAGAATTCCATTGTCACAGTGGTCCCGATCAAACTGGGATCAGCCAGCACCACATCTCGCAAAGTGGCAGCACTCTCCTTCGAGAGAATTTCACGCACATCTTTATCTTTGAGATCCGTGGCAATACCCAATCGATCCAACTGATCAATCAGCCCATTGCCTAAAACTTTTGAGTAACCAATGGTGGTAACTTTTTTCATAAAATCCAAATCGCGCTGACCCTTTTGATCCAATTTTGCCTCAGGTAGCTCCAGTGTGATCATGAGTTTGGTTTGCTGAAAAGCTGATATTCCATTGCTAAATATAGATACCAAAAGCACGATCAGCGCTAGGATGCCAACGATTACGGCTGTGAGGCCATAGGCTCTAAACCGCAACTCTGCGTTATTGCGCCGCTGGGTCCGCGCATCTTTAACCAGCAATGAGCCATGTTTTTTTGTACTGTGGGCAGTCATTCGTATTGCTCCCTATATTTGCGAACAATGACAAGGGCGACGATATTCAAACCCAATGTGATCACGAAAAGTGAGAGCCCCAAAGCAAATGCCACCAGCGTTTCAGGGCTAGCAAAATCAGTGTCACCGGTGAGTTGAGATACAATTTTTACGGTGACAGTGGTCATGGCTTCAAAAGGATTCAAATCAAACCGTGCCGCAGCTCCTGCTCCCAGAACGACGATCATGGTTTCCCCAATAGCCCGAGATGCGGCCAGCAGCACAGCGCCCACAATGCCTGGCAATGCGGCAGGCACAACAACTTGACGAATGGTTTCAGATTTAGTGGCCCCAAGGCCTAAAGATCCATCTCGCATCGCTTGCGGGACGGCGTTGATTATATCGTCAGACAAAGAGGACACAAAGGGGATCAACATCACACCCATCACCAAACCCGCGGTCATGACTGACGATGATGAGCCGCCGAGCCCCAAAGGTTGAGCAAAAAAATCACGCAGCATTGGTCCGACGGTAATCAGGGCAAACAGACCGTAAACGATGGTGGGAATGCCTGCCAAAATCTCGATCGCGGGTTTTGCTACAGAGCGCAGCCGCGTGCCCGCATATTCAGACAGATAAATAGCGGCAAATAGCCCGATTGGGACGGCTACGATGAGGGAGATCAAACTGATATATAGCGTCCCCCAAAGCAGCGGTAGAATGCTGAGCTCACTGCCACCCCTAAAATTTGGCGCCCAGACGGCCCCAAAAAAAAAGTCAGTCCAAGAATGCTGGCGAAAAAAATTAGCGCTTTCTGACAACATGGATAGGACAATGCCGATGGTAGTGACAATCGCGAGGGCGGAGGCTGCAATTAGCAAACCCATGATCCACCGTTCACTGATCGCCCGAGCCCTCTGGCTGGGCTTGATCAAATGGTAGGAAACCCCGGCGCCAATGGTTGCAATCGCAATCACAAGACCTTGGAACACAAAGTCCGGGAGGACAGCAAAGTCTGGCCCCAGGATCCGCACCACGAAAGCCCAACCGAACAGCAGGAGGCTTGCTGGTATTAAGGTCGAAAACAAAACAGTTTGGCCGTAAGCCTTCGGGAGAGCTTGCAGCAGCCGAAAATTTCCATTCACGGAGGAGGTAGCTTTTGCTCTGCCGGCGAAGAAACCAATCACGGCAAGAAATAAAGTCACTCCAAAGGGAAATGATAGTGAGACCAAAGCATCATCCTAACAGAGTAGTTGCGACGTAGACGCGGGGAGGACACTTGCCCTCCCCGCTCGCGTTCTTTACATTTTTGTTTCGGTTGCCACAAGTTCCTGGGTGGATTTCAAATTGGGATCAGAGACCAAACCATATTCGGCCAATGGACCATCAGGACCCGCGATGTCGTCGGAGACGAAGAATTCTGCGAAGTCTTTCAGACCAGGGATCACGTCCAGGTGTGCAGCTTTGATGTAGAAGTACAAAGGCCGTGATACAGGATATTCACCAGATGAGATGCTTTCAACACTTGGGACAACGCCAGACATAGTGCCCACTTGCAACTTGTTGGTGTTGTTTTGGTAAAACGCCAAGCCAAATACGCCAATTCCATCTTGATTGGCTTCGATGCGCGCCAAGGTCTCAGTGTAGTCACCGTCAATATCAACCGAAACACCATCTGTGCGAAGTGCCATGCAATCGCTCTCAGCTTGTTTTGTATTGCCCCCATGGGCCGCGACCAAAGCGTCAAGTGCGCCCGTAGTTTTGCATCCTTCCAAGATCACTTTTTCCTCAAAAACTTCGCGTGTGCCGTGTTTGGTCCCAGGAATAAATGCCTGCAAAGGCTGCGTCGGCATGACTGAATTCACATCGGCCCAGGTTGTATTGGTGTTAGGCACCATCGCGCCATCAACCAAGATAGTGTCGGATAAAGCTAAAAACCAATCAGACGGTGTAAAAGCAAACTGGTTGCCCTCGATGCCGGAGGCAAACACAATGCCGTCATACCCGATGCGCACTTCGATAATGTCGGTAACACCAGCTTCAGCGCAGGCTTTGACTTCTTTTTCTTTAATCGCACGTGAGGCGTTGGCGATGTCGATGGTGTTCTCGCCCAAACCTTCACAAAAGCGTTTTAACCCTGATGAGGATCCGCCAGATTCAACAACTGGTGTTGGAAAATCAAAATTTTCGCCAAAGGCTTCTGCAACAATTGAAGCATATGGTAATACTGTGGACGAGCCAGCAACTTGCACATTATCGCGCGCGTATGCGGAACCCGCAAGCGCACAAACGGCAAGCGTGGAAATAGTTGTTTTTGCGATTGACATAACGTCTTCTCCTACGTGAATTGCGCCCGGTCTTGATGAGGCGAGATCAATATCGATCTGAAGACGTCGTAGACGATTCTTGTAACTAAATTGTGACAATTAAATTTAATAGGGCAACACGACTGAAAAACTTGTGCCTTCTCCCTCAACGCTGCGGACATCAAGCCTGCCACGGTGGCGTTGTACAATATGTTTTACAATGGCCAACCCCAGGCCGGTTCCACCAGAATTGCGCGCACGATGGCTGTCGACCCGGAAAAACCGTTCGGTGAGCCTTGGAACCAAATGGGCTGGAATTCCAGGGCCGTGATCTGATACCACAACACGCAAGGCTGGACACTGAAATTGAGGGTCATAATCCAACACATCTGCGGAAAGCAGAATGCTATGACCCGAGGTGCTGGCCCCATAGGCGACAGCGTTTTCGAGCAAATTAACAAAGACCTGAACCAATTGGGTGTGATCCCCTTGCAAAGGTAGCATGGCATCAGACAACCTGTATGTAAACTCCGCACCCCTAGTCTGCATAGCCTGATCTACCGAGGCACAAGCCTGCTTTATTACTGTGTCAATATTTATTTTAGTGGTGGGTCTCTGTCGTTGAACATGTTCAACTTGGCTGAGAGCCAAAAGATCGCGGATCAAAACATTCATCCGGTTGGCCTCATTAGCCATTATTCCGAAAAACTGCTCCTGAGCCTTCGGGTCAGATAGGGCTGGTCCGCGCAAGGTTTCCAAAAGCCCCATGATCGCCGTTAAGGGGCTACGCAGCTCGTGGCTGACGTTTGCCACAAAATCTCGTCGTTGCTGCTCTAGCAGTTCGGCCGCGTCGACATTCTCAAAACAAACCATCACGCCCGTCGCGGGATGGACAGGGCGGATATGAACCTTGAAGGCGGTTTCGCCCTCAATTTGACGCCGCAGGTATCGGGCTTGATGGTCAATCTGGGTGGTGATGCTCGTCTCAACCGCTTTTAGAACGCTTGGGTGTCGTATGACATTAACCAAGGGGACGTCTGATCCTATCAGTCCAAACATGGATTGGGCCGCAGAATTAAATTTGCCAACCCGGAGGTCAGGCCCGACAATAAATGCGGGCCATGGCAAGGCGTTCAAAATCTGGTTTAATTCAGTCATCGTGTCCAACCATCAGTTCATCCAGGCGCCCAAACACGCGTACTTCGGCGCCTAACCTAAGGTCTTTAAGCGCTTGGCAAAGCGACGCATATTGGCTTGATAGCCTTGCGCGGAGATCAGCAGACCCAGAACCTCCGTTTCACTCAGCACCCTCGCCACTTTACCCGGCGCGCCTACTACCAAGGAGTTGTCGGGGATAACCTTACCTTCGGTCACCAAAGCCCCTGCCCCGATCAAACAATTTCGGCCAATTTTAGCCCCATTCAAAACTGTAGCTCCCATGCCGATCAGGCTTTGATCCCCAACTGTGCAGCCGTGCAGCATGGCTAGGTGACCAATCGTGCAATTGGCACCAATAATCAGCGGAAAGCCAATATCCGTATGCAAAACAGAGTTTTCTTGAACATTGGAGCCTGCGCCAACCTCAATCAGCTCATTGTCACCGCGCAACGTCGCACCGAACCAAACCGAAGCCCCAGACAATAATCGCACACGGCCAATTAGATTGGCATCTTCCGCCACCCAAAAATCGCCATCTGTTGGCAATTCAGGGGCAACCCCATCCAGCTCATAAATCATTATTTGTCTCGAATTCTGATTGCAAGCCCCGCACATGGTCAACCAAGCCAGGTTGTTGACTGCGTCGCAAACGCTCGGTGGCGATGATGGATTTCAATTTTTTTTCGGTGGCGTCTAGATCATCATTGATCAGGACATAATCATAACCCGACCAATGGCTTATTTCATCCCAGCTTTTTTGCATTCTCTTGCCGATGGTTTCGGCCGTATCTTGACCGCGCCCCTCAAGCCTGCGCTGCAATTCTACAATTGAGGGCGGTAGAATAAAAATTGACAGCACATGTTTTTGCAAAGCGGAATTTGAAATCTGCTGCGCGCCTTGCCAATCAATGTCAAACAACACATCTTGACCCTTGCTTATGGCAGCTTGAACCGGACCTTTGGGGGAGCCATAAAACTTACCGAAAACATGGGCATGCTCGAGCATATCCCCATCTGATACCTGTTGTTTGAACTTTGCTTCATCTAAGAAAAAGTAATCTTTACCGTCCACTTCCCCTTGGCGCATCTCACGGGTGGTCGAAGACACCGAAAATGCCAAAGACGGATCCCATCTCATCAACTGCCTCGCTAAGGTGGATTTCCCCGCACCAGAGGGCGAAGACAGAATAATCAACAAACCGCGCCGCATAGGCTCACTCCACATTTTGGACCTGCTCTCGCATTTGGTCAATTAACACTTTCATCTCAAGTCCAATCGCTGTCAGGGATTTGGAATTAGATTTTGAGCATAGAGTATTGGCCTCACGATTAAATTCCTGCATTAGGAAATCAAACTTGCGGCCCGCAGGCTCATGTGACGCCAGCAAGGCCCGCGCCGCCGCAATATGGGCGATCAAGCGGTCAATTTCTTCTGTAACATCGCTTTTCACCGCTAAAATAGCCATTTCTTGTGCCAAGCGCGACGGCTCAATATCTTGTTTTAAGCGTACAATCGCGGCTTTGAAATTGGTTTCAAACTCATCGGCCCGATTTTCAATGGCCTTGTTTGAAGAATGCAACAGCCGTTCCATCTCAACAACGCCAGCCTCCAAGACCGCATGCAGCGCTTGGCCTTCCTCTTGTCGCGACGCCTGAAACTGCGCGATGAGCTTAGGGAGCTCTGCCACAAGCATTTGCATAAGCTCAGCCTTAGCCAAATCGCCAGCTTCAAAATCCATGAATCCATTTTGAGAAAATATGTCCGAGAGACCAATCGGGGCAAATTCTAGGCCTTTGTCCTTGGCCAACTTGGCCAAATGCGCGGCATTCGTTATAATTTGCTCCAATTTAACTGGATCGATTTGGCGCTGCACCGTACCTTCAGACAGGGACACCTTCAAACCAAATTGCAACGAACCACGAGCAACGTTGGCCGCAATGGCTTTGCGCACAACCTGATCTAGACCCACCAGCCAATCGGGCACGCGGGTGCGGATGTCCAAACCCTTGTTATTTACCCCGCGCAGCTCCATCGACCAATCATAAGGGCCCACGGCGCCACTCAAGGCGGCAATGCCAGTCATTGATGTTAACATTTCACCCTCATAGACTACTCTGCTCTCTGTCTACGGGAATTTAATGCCCAATAAAATGTTAATTTTGATTGGATCTATTAACATAATATTTACCAATTTCCCGACGAACGTGGTTATGATAAGGTTAATAAACCGAACGGGCCACTTTTGGCAGGGCGCGAGAATCATATGACGAATGTGACTGCAACAAAACCCATCTCGAATGCCCCCGTTTTCTTGCCTGAAAATGCTATTTTTTAAACATGACAACGGAGCCAACATGGTGATCTTCAGCCCTATCGCTATTAGATTTACTCATCACAATTTGCACCGGCGCTGGCACAGGGCTTTATTTTATGGCTTAGCCCACTCAGTGTAGAATTGCTTCGTGGGTCAAAACGCAGTCTCACACTTTGTTGCGCGGCGCTCTCATTACCAACCTGATGCTAGCCAATGCCAAATCAGCGCTGGCCCAGCTCATTTTCGACTTATTTAAACGAAAGCGACTGCTGGCCATTACCCCGCTGCGCAGTTTGACCGCAACGAAAGCTGATCTCACGTTGCTGCCGCTGCTTGATCCTAAAGGGAGCTGTAACAGTGGCGCTCAAATCCATAGATATTTGCAGATGGCCAGATTTTTGATGAGCTAAAGTTTTCACATGCATCCCCATTGCCGCTGATCAGGATACTCCAAAACCTGGTCGAAAAAATAAGGGCGCCTACCTAAGGGAGCGACCTTATCTAGAAAAGGTCAGCTAAGACTAGCTTGCCATGCGTGATGCACGGGTTTTATTGGTTTGGCTAAGCTCTTCTGAAACTAAGAACGCCAATTCCAAAGATTGCGACGCATTCAACCTTGGATCACAGGCCGTATGGTAGCGGTCTGATAGGTTTTCATCCGTCACAGCGCGTACGCCGCCGGTACATTCAGTGACATCTTGGCCAGTCATCTCAAAATGTACGCCACCCGGAATTGTGTTTTCAGCACGATGAATTGCAAAAAACTCCTGAACTTCACGCAATACGCTTTCAAATGGTCGTGTCTTATAACCCGATGATGCTTTGATGGTATTGCCATGCATCGCATCACAGGTCCAAACCACATTAGCACCTTCGTCTTTCACAGCTTTGATTAAGCGCGGCAGGTGATCTCCCACGGCTCCGGCTCCAAAGCGTGCGATCAGTGTCAACCGACCCGATTCGTTTTTGGGGTTCAATTTTGCCATCAAGATTTTAAGGTCTTCTACAGTGGTGGTCGGACCACATTTCAAACCAATTGGGTTTTGAACTCCACGGCAGAATTCTACATGCGCACCGTCTGGTTGACGGGTTCGATCCCCGATCCAGATCAAATGTCCTGATCCGGCCACATAATTGCCGGAAGTGCTGTCAACGCGGCAGAGCGCTTCTTCATATTCCAACAACAACGCCTCATGAGAAGTGTAGAAATCCACTGTGCTCAGCTCTGCATTTTTCTCAGATGTCAGACCAGCGGCCTGCATAAAGTCCAATGCATCGGAAATTCGATTGGCCATTTCACGATACGCGGAGGCTTTTTCTGATTCGGTGAACCCCAAAGTCCACGAATGCACTTGATGGATGTCCGCAAAGCCACCCTTGGAAAAAGCACGCAACAAGTTCAATGTCGCCGCGGCTTGTGTATAAGCTTGTAACATTTTTTGAGGATTGGGTGTGCGCGCCTCAGCCGTGAAATCCAAATCATTGATGATGTCACCGCGATAGCTCGGCAATTCCAGACCGTCTTTTATCTCTGTTGCCGCAGACCGAGGTTTGGCAAATTGCCCTGCCATCCGTCCAACTTTTACAACAGGAACCTTGGCGCCATAGGTCAGAACCATCGCCATTTGCAACATAACTTTGAACGTATCTCGGATGTTATCGGCTGAAAATTCTTGGAAGCTTTCTGCGCAATCGCCGCCTTGAAGCAAGAATGCTTCACCGCGACTGACCGCAGCCAATTGCTGGCGCAAAGACCGCGCCTCGCCCGCAAACACCAAAGGTGGGTATTGCCGCAGTTGTTGCTCAGCTGCAGCCAAGGCTGCCTGATCGGAATAGTCGGGCATCTGAATTCTCGGTTTATTGCGCCAATCAGATTTTTGCCAGCTGGTCATGTTCATTTGCTCCGATATTTAGTTAGCGTTATTGATAAACCGTTTATAGCGATTTTCATTGATAAACCACCGTTAAAAATGCCTGATTGACTTACACTCTTGACGCCCTGTTACTTCAGGGTCAAAGGGAGCTGGATTTCCCTTGTTTTGGGGTAGGTTAAAAGGTTGTCCGCATGGATGTTTCTGATCAGTTAGTCGACATTCAAGATCCGCCCTCAAAACCTAGGCGTTTTGTGTTCGTGTTGTTGAAAGATTTCACCATGCTGTGCTTTTCCGCAGCGGTAGAATCCCTTCGTATAGCAAATAGGATGTCTGGGCGTGAACTCTACAGCTGGACATTGATGTCTGAGACCGGCGAACCGGTCACTTGTTCGGCGGGTATTGAGTTTGTTGTTCAGAATGAGCTGATTGAAGTGTTGCGTGACGATACAGTGATGATTTGTGGTGGCATCAATATTCAAAACTCCACCACCAAAAAGGTGTTGAACTGGGTGCGTCGTGAAGCGCGTCGAGGTCCGCTTCTTGCGGGTCTGTGTACCGCCGGTTATACATTGGCTAAAGCAGGCTTGCTCGACGGAAAACGCGCTACCATCCACTGGGAAAACCAAGACAGCTTTACCGAAGAGTTTGAGGATGTGGAGTTGACTAAGTCGGTGTTTGTGGTCGATGGAAATCGTATCACAACCGCGGGTGGCACTTCATCGATTGATCTGATGCTCAAGCTTGTTGCACAGGATCATGGCGAAGATTTGGCCAATGCTGTGGCCGATCAATTAATCTATTCTTCCATTAGAACTGACCAAGATACCCAACGCCTGTCGATTCCAACGCGCATTGGGGTGCGCCATCCCAAGCTCAGCCAAGTTATCCAAAAAATGGAACAAAATATCGAAGAACCGATTAGCCCCTCTACTTTGGCGCGCGATGTGGGCATGTCGACCCGTCAGTTGGAACGTCTGTTTCGCCGATATCTTAACCGCTCCCCGAAGCGATATTATATGGAGCTGCGGCTGCAAAAGGCCCGCAACCTTCTGATGCAAACAGATATGTCAGTGATCAACGTTGCATTGGCTTGTGGCTTTGCTTCACCGTCGCATTTTTCCAAATGCTACCGTGCGCATTACGATACAACACCCTACCGCGAACGCGGCGCACAGGCTTCTCGAGTGACCACTTGACCTAGGGTCATGCAGGCGCTGGTGTCAAATGCCATAAATCAACGTAAAATTAGCTTCCTTTTTGTTTCGAGCCCTTCTATCGTCATTCTCGGATAAATGTTCCATAAGGGAGAATAAAATGAGAAAATTTCTTTTGGCGACAACTGCTGTCGCTCTTACTGCTGGTTTTGCATCCGCAGAAGATATAAAAATCGGCGTAATCTTGGGTTTCACTGGCCCTCTTGAATCAATTACGCCGGCCATGGGTGATGGAGCTGAATTAGCGATGGCCGAGGTAAATGCAAGCGGAGCGCTTTTGGGCGGGTCGACTGTAATATCAGTACGTGGTGACTCAACCTGCATTGATGCTGGCGCTGCGACTGCAGTTGCAGAACGACTAATCACATCCGATGGCGTAAAAGGCATCATGGGTGCTGATTGTTCTGGCGTGACCGGTGCTATCTTGTCAAATGTAGCAATGGCCAACGGCATCGTTATGATTTCACCATCCGCCACATCCCCTGGCTTATCGACTGCTGAAGACAATGGACTGTTCTTTCGCACGGCACCATCAGATGCCCGTCAAGGCGTGGTCATGACTGAAGTGCTAATGGAAGAAGGCATAAAAGAAGTAGCTGTTACCTACACTAACAATGACTATGGAAAAGGCCTTGCTGATGCTTTCCAAGCAGCTTTTGAGGCGGCCGGTGGTTCCGTAACAATTAATGCTGCCCACGAAGACGGTAAAGCAGATTATTCTGCTGAAGTTGGGGCATTAGCGGCCGCTGGCGGCGACCGGTTGGTTGTGGCCGGTTATGTTGATGGGGGTGGCTCAGGTGTAGTGCGAGCAGCTCTGGACTCTGGCGCATTTGACACGTTTCACTTCCCTGACGGAATGATTTCTGCCAAATTGGTTGAAAACTTCGGATCTGAAATTGATGGTTCCTCTGGACAGGTTCCTGGGACAGACAGTGCTGGCGCTGGGATTTTTGCGGTCCTAGCAGGTGATGCATTTGATGCCACATCTCCTTTTGCTGCTGAATCATATGACGCTGCTGCTTTGATCATGTTAGCAATGCAAGCCGCTGGATCTTCGGATCCAAGCGTTTACAAAGACCACGTTATGAGTGTCGCAAATGCACCTGGTTTGAAAGTTCAGCCCGGTCAATTGGGTCTTGCATTGAAAGCTTTGGCTGCAGGCGTTGATATTGATTATGATGGTGCATCTGCTGTTAACTTGATTGGTCCCGGAGAATCTGCTGGTAACTACCGTCAAGTTGGCTTCGAAGGGGGAGCGGAAGTTACTGTTAAATTCCGCTAAAATTTTAATATTAAAACAAACAGCCCCGTTATTTTGGCGGGGCTGTTTGCATATAAAAGCATAACGGAGAGTTGGCATGATCAAGGTTGAAAACTTGCATCGCCATTTTGGCGGATTTCGCGCCGTGGATGGATCGTCCTTGGAAATACGCGAGGGGTCTATCACAGGTTTAGTAGGTCCCAATGGGGCTGGCAAAACCACATTATTCAACGTCATCGCAGGTGTCCTGCCGCCAACATCTGGCCGGGTCACAATGGCGGGCGCAGACATCACTGGCATGCCGCCTCATGCCTTGTTTCACAAAGGACTTCTGCGAACATTTCAAATTGCCCATGAGTTTGGTTCGATGAGCGTGCGGGAAAATCTGATGATGGTTCCGGGGGGGCAAAGCGGCGAGACCCTGTGGAACACTTGGTTTGGACGCAAGCGGATTGCCAACGAAGAGCGGTCCTTGCGTGCCAAGGCCGATGAGGTTCTTGAATTTCTGACCATTGATCACCTGCGTGACGAGAATGCTGGAAATCTGTCCGGCGGGCAGAAAAAGCTGTTGGAACTCGGGCGCACGATGATGGTGGATGCGCGCATTGTGTTTTTGGATGAGGTTGGCGCCGGGGTGAACCGAACCTTGCTCAACACCATTGGCGACGCAATCATACGTCTTAACAAAGAACGCGGTTACACCTTCTGCATGATCGAGCATGATATGGAGTTTATTGGGCGCCTCTGTGACCCAGTGATTGTGATGGCCGAAGGTAAGGTTCTTGCACAGGGCACAATTGATGAAATCAAAGCCAATGAACAGGTGATTGAAGCCTATCTTGGTACCGGATTAAAAAACAAAGGGGCGGGATGATGGCGCAGCCTTTTTTAATTGGGGAAGGCATGACCGGTGGCTATGGCACCGGGGCAGATATTTTGCACGATTGTACAATTGCAGTTAATCCCGGTGAAATTGCCGTGATTGTCGGGCCTAATGGTGCCGGAAAATCCACTGCCATGAAGGCCGTATTTGGGATGCTTAACATTCACAAAGGTGCGATCCGGTTGGATGGTGAAGACATCACCCATATGTCTCCGCAAGACCGGGTGGCCAAGGGCATGGCCTTTGTTCCGCAAACTTCGAATATTTTCACTTCACTGACGGTCGAAGAAAACCTGGAGATGGGTGCTTTCTTGCGCCGCGATGACATCAATGTGACAATGGAGCAGATCTTTGATCTTTTCCCAATCCTGCGTGACAAGAGAAAACAGGCGGCTGGGGAGCTGTCGGGTGGTCAAAGGCAGCAAGTGGCCGTTGGACGCGCGCTGATGACCCAACCTAAGGTTTTAATGCTTGATGAGCCGACAGCTGGCGTATCACCCATTGTAATGGATGAGCTGTTTGACAGGATCATTGAAGTGGCCCGAACCGGGATTTCAATCTTGATGGTTGAGCAAAATGCCCGCCAGGCTTTGGCCATTGCTGACAAAGGCTATGTTTTGGTACAGGGCGCTAATCGTTTCACAGGGACCGGTGCCGATCTGTTGGCTGATCCTGATGTGCGCAAATCGTTTTTGGGGGGCTAGAGATGACTGAGGTTTTAAACGCAATCGTCGTATTGTCCAACTACGTCTTAATCCCCGCTATTGCCTACGGCAGCCAATTGGCTCTTGGGGCGCTTGGGGTAACTTTAATCTATGGCATTTTGAGGTTTTCCAACTTCGCTCATGGAGACACAATGGCCTTTGGGGCCATGGTAACCATTTTGGTCACGTGGTTGTTTCAAAGCTGGGGCATTTCGCTTGGGCCACTGCCCACCGCCCTTTTGGCGATACCATTCGGCATTGCGGCCACTGCCGCACTTTTGCTGACAACCGACAAGCTGGTCTATCGGTTTTACCGACAGCAAAAGGCCGCGCCGGTGATTTTGGTCATTGTTTCAATGGGCGTGATGTTCATGATGAACGGCTTGGTCCGTTTCATCATTGGACCAAACGATCAGCGCTTCGCCGATGGTGAGCGCTTCATCATCTCAGCACGCGAGTTCAAACAGATGACCGGTCTGTCTGAAGGCTTAGCCTTCAAAACCACTCAGGGCATCACCATCGTCACTGTTGTCATCGTGGTGGTGGCGTTGTTTTGGTTTTTGAACCGTACCCGCACTGGCAAATCCATGCGTGCGTTTTCGGACAATGAGGACTTGGCGCTTTTGTCGGGCATCAATCCGGACCGAGTTGTGATGGTGACTTGGGTCATTGTCGCGGCACTCGCCACTATTGCCGGGGCTCTTTATGGCTTAGATAAATCATTTAAGCCTTTCATATATCTTCAACTTCTTCTGCCAATTTTTGCGGCCGCGGTCGTGGGTGGATTGGGCAATCCTGTTGGAGCAATCGCCGGCGGCTTTGTCATCGCTTTCTCGGAAGTACTGATCACCTACCCGTTGAAAAAGGTGCTTAAATATCTGTTGCCCGAAAGCTTGGAACCTAGCACCTTGGTGCAATTGCTCTCCACAGATTACAAATTCGCGGTGAGTTTCACCATTTTGATCATCGTTTTGCTGTTCCGGCCAACCGGTTTGTTTAAGGGGAAATCGGTATGACAACCACTGTAAAAAATGTTGGTCTGTTTTTCATCGTTGCTTGTTTGATTGCGGGTACCGGCTTCATTCAAAGTTGGAACACTGCTCTGTTCATCCTCAATATGGGTCTGATCTCTGCCATCATGGCCTTAGGGGTCAATCTTCAGTGGGGCTTTGCGGGGCTTTTTAACGTTGGTATAATGGGTTTTGTCGCCATTGGCGGGCTAGCCTCAGTTTTAATCTCTATGCCGCCTACAAACGACGCCTGGGCGGCCGGAGGGGTGCATGTACTGCTCGGGCTGCTATTGGGGGCGGCCACAGTGACTGCGGCCATCCATGTCCAAACCCACCTTAAGTCTGGACGCACAAAAACACTGTCGACCATCGGCATCTTGACCGGCGGTTTTTTCCTGTTTCGATATGTGTTTGACGGCGGCGTGAACGCGGTTGAAGCCATTGACGCGGCTAGCACCGGATATTTGGGCGGCCTCAATTTTGGTGGCGATAACTACAGGGATTGGGGCTTCATGGCTGTAGTGTCTTGGCCGGTCGGCGGTGTGTTGGCGGCTGGTGTGGCCTGGTTGATCGGGAAAACGGCCCTTGGCCTGCGCTCCGACTATTTGGCCATCGCAACCCTCGGTATTTCAGAGATCATCATTGCAGTGATGAAAAATGAAGATTGGTTAGCCCGCGGCGTTAAAAACGTGATCGGTCTGCCTCGCCCTGTGCCTTATGAGATTGATCTGCAAGAAAGCGCCAGTTTTCTAGAGCGCGCTGCCAGCATTGGCGTGGATCCAGTTACCGCGTCTTCTATCGTGGTTAAGCTTGGCTATGCGGGTCTTTTTACCGTGGTCTTGGTGATTGTTTTGGTTCTGGCGCAACTAGCCTTGGCCAGCCCTTGGGGTCGCATGATGCGCGCCATCCGAGACAATGAAGATGCCGCTGGAGCGATGGGCAAAAATGTGACCGCCCGGCACTTACAGATTTTCATCTTAGGATCAGCAATTTGCGGAGTTGCGGGGGCTATGATGACCACGCTCGACAGCCAGCTGACGCCTACGTCTTATCAACCTTTGCGCTTCACCTTTTTGATCTGGGTCATGGTCATCGTGGGTGGATCGGGCAACAACTTCGGCTCTGTATTGGGCGGATTTTTGATCTTTTTCCTCTGGGTTCAGGTTGAACCTATGGGTGCTATATTGATGCAGGGCATCACCGCTGGCATGGCGGAAGACAATGGATTACGCATCCATTTACTGGATTCTGTGGCCCACATGCGGCTCCTGACGATGGGGCTGATTTTGATCTTGGTGCTGCGATTTGCACCAAAGGGATTGATACCCGAAAAGTAATCCTTTCCTTTCGCCGCAACGCAGTATAGTCGGCGCGGTGAGCAAGGAAGAGGCACCCAATGGACCTTCGTAATATCGCGATCATCGCACACGTTGACCACGGCAAAACCACTTTGGTGGATGAACTGTTGAAACAATCCGGAACTTACCGGGAAAACCAAGCCACGACAGAACGGGCAATGGACAGCAATGACCTGGAACGTGAGCGTGGCATCACTATTTTGGCGAAAGCCACCTCTGTTGAATGGGAAGGCACGCGCATCAACATCGTTGATACGCCTGGCCACGCCGATTTTGGCGGCGAAGTAGAACGTATTCTATCCATGGTGGACGGTGTTGTTTTGCTGGTAGATGCGGCTGAAGGCCCGATGCCCCAAACAAAATTTGTGACCTCCAAAGCCTTGGCGCTGGGTTTGAAACCTATCGTTGTGGTTAATAAGGTCGACAAACCCGATGGCGAACCAGATCGCGCCTTGGATGAATGCTTTGATCTTTTCGCCGCTTTAGATGCGAATGAGCAGCAACTCGATTTTCCAGTACTTTATGCATCTGGTCGTGCGGGTTGGGCTGATGTTGATCTTGATGGTCCACGTAAGGATCTGTCGGCGTTGTTCGAATTGATCGTACGTCACGTAGAATCACCAAAGCAAGCAGAACGGTCCGAAGAGCCGTTTTCAATGTTGGCAACAACCTTGGGCGCGGATCCTTTTATCGGTCGCATTCTGACGGGCCGTGTTGAAACAGGTCGTCTTAAAACTGGCGACACAGTGAAAGCACTGTCGCGCGATGGAGATAAGATTGAGCAATTCCGTTGCACCAAAATCTTGGCATTTCGCGGCCTGTCCAAAACTGCAATTGATGAAGCTGTGGCTGGTGATATTGTGTCCTTGGCGGGTATGACCAAAGCGACTGTGGCTGACACAATTTGTTCGCTAGAGATCATGGAAGCACTTCCATCACTGCCGATCGATCCTCCGACTATCTCTGTGACCTTTGGCATCAACGACAGCCCGCTGGCTGGTCGCGATGGTAAAAAGGTTCAAAGTAGGGTGATCCGTAAGCGTCTGATGGATGAAGCTGAAACCAACGTTGCGATCCACGTGACCGATACGCTCAGTGGTGAGGCCTTTGAGGTTGCAGGTCGTGGTGAATTGCAGATGGGTGTTTTGATCGAAAACATGCGCCGTGAGGGCTTTGAACTGTCTATCAGCCGCCCTCGAGTTTTGTTCCGTGAAGAAGGTGGCGTGCGGCATGAGCCAATCGAAGAAGTAACCATCGATGTAGACGAAGAGTACTCTGGCGTTGTTATTGAAAAACTAACAGGTCACCGCAAGGGCGACTTGGCTGAGATGAAATCAGCTGGTGTTGGTAAAACGCGGATCATCGCGCATGTGCCGTCACGTGGCTTGATTGGGTATCAAGGCGAATTTATGACAGACACCCGTGGAACTGGCGTTTTGAACCGCGTGTTTCACACTTGGGCCCCTCATAAAGGCGCAATCCCAGGCCGTCGTGCAGGCGTATTGATTTCCATGGAAAATGGCTCATCTGTTCCCTATGCGCTCTTCAACCTTGAAGATCGCGGTCGCTTCTTTATCGGCAGCCAAGAAGAAGTCTACCAAGGCATGATCATCGGTGAACACAATCGTGAAAACGATTTGGAAGTGAACCCGTTGAAAGGTAAGAAACTCAGCAACGTGCGTGCGAGTGGTACAGACGAAGCGGTGCGCCTGACAACACCAATCACAATGTCATTAGAAGAGGCGATTGCCTATATAGACAATGATGAATTGGTTGAAGTTACACCTAATGCAATCCGGTTGCGTAAGATCCATCTGGATCCGCATGAGCGCAAACGCGCGTCACGTTCTGCTTAAAAAAAAGGATGCAGGTTTCCACCTGCATCCTTTTTCAACTTAGTCAACTGTTTCAACAATCATTAAACTGCGTTGATACCCACCCTTACCCAACTTTATAGCGGCTTGATAGCCTTCTGAGTTATAGCAGTCATGTGCAGCTTGTAGGCTTGGAAACTGAGCCACAACATTGCGTGTGTGATCCTGTCCCTCCAACTGTTCATAGGCCCCACCTCGGGCCAAGAAAACGCCACCATGCGACGCAATCACCGGTGTTGCGGCGGCGGCATAGGCCCCCAACCTCTCAGCGTCCAATACATTCACATGGGCAATCCATAGGGCTTTTGGCATCTCGTCTTAACCTTCCATAAGTGTCTTCACCGCGGCAATTGCAGCCTCGGCCAATTCAACAGATTTAGCACCGCCCTGCGCCATATCAGCACGGCCACCGCCACCTTTGCCACCCAGTTCCGCCACAGCGATCTTAACTATATCGACGGCAGACAGGTTGGCGGTAAGATCATCGGTCACACCGGCGGCTACTGCGGCTTTGCCATCCGCATCAGCAATCAACAACACCGCACCCGAGCCAATCTTTGCCTTATGTGCGTCCACCAGAGCCGGAAGATCCCGGCTGGTAACACCTTGCAGCACCTGTGCCAAAAGCGCTTTGCCGCCCACCATCACTGGCTCAACTGCATCCGTATCAGCACCGCCGGACATAGCAAGCTCTCGGCGCAGATTAGCCACTTCATTTTGCAAGACCCTGCGCTCGTCCAACAGCTGTTGCGCACGCAAAGCAACTTCAGAAGGCTTCACTTTCAATGTGTTGGCAGCATCGGCGATGGATTTAAGCTGGCTTTGAATATGGTTGTCTGCTCCCGCTCCGGTTAGCGCCTCGATGCGCCGTACACCTGCAGAAGAGGCGCCATCGCTTAGCAAAACAAACCCGCCAATATCACCGGTTTGCCGCACATGAGTACCACCGCACAGCTCAAGACTATAGGTATTTTTGCCTGCACCCTTACCGGATCCTGGCAGGCGGCCCATCGACACAACCCGGACCTCGTCGCCGTATTTTTCGCCAAACAAGGCCTGCGCCCCCAGCGCGCGCGCGTCATCCGGGGTCATGATCCGGGTTTCAACGCTGCTATTTTGGCGAATGAAGCTGTTCACTTCGGTTTGCACCTGCTGCAATTGTGCGGCTGTTACGGCTAGTCCATGGCTAAAATCAAAACGCAACCGGTCATCTGCGTTCAACGAGCCACGTTGGGCCACATGGTCCCCTAGTGTTCGGCGCAGGGCTTCATGTAGCAAATGCGTTGCGGAGTGATTGGCGCAGATGGAGCTGCGGCGGGTCTCATTCACTTTCAATTCAGCGGCCTGACCATTTGCAATGCTGCCCGTGCTCACTTTGCCTATGTGGATAAACAGATCAGCCGATTTACGGGTGTCTGTGATGATGATCGTGCCGGTCTCGGTCACTATCTGGCCATGATCGCCGATTTGGCCACCGCTTTCCGCATAGAAGGGGGTTTGGTTCAGCACTACTTGCACCGATGTGCCATAATCTGCGGTTTGCACCTGTGCCCCGTCGCAAACCACCGAGACAATCTGTCCTTCGGCGTGTTCCGTGTCGTAGCCCAAGAAATCTGTAGCGCCATGCGTGTCGAGCACATCAAACCAGATGGTATCATCCGCCATTTCGCCAGAGCCAGCCCAAGCGGCACGGGCCTTAGCTTTTTGTGCCGCCATTGCCGTGTCAAACCCATCCGTGTCCACAGACATGCCCTTTTCACGCAGAGCATCTTGGGTGAGATCCAGCGGAAACCCGAAGGTGTCATAAAGTTTAAACGCAGTTGCGCCGGGCAAGGCCCCACCTGCGCTTAGGTCCAGCACTTCATCTTCCAATAATTTCAATCCGCGGTCCAATGTAGTGCGGAAGCGGGTTTCTTCTTGGTACAAGGTCTCTTCGATCATCGACTGCGCTTGCACGAGTTCCGGATAGGCAGCGCCCATTTGTTGAACCAGCGCAGGGACTAGACGATGCATCAAAGGATCTGACGCCCCTATCAAATGCGCATGGCGCATCGCACGGCGCATGATCCGACGCAGCACATAGCCACGCCCATCTTTAGAGGGCAACACACCGTCAGCAATCAAAAATGAGGTGGAGCGCAAGTGATCCGCAATCACCCGGTGATGAGTTTTATCAGGACCATCTGGGTTCGTAGAGGTCGCATGTGCTGAGGCTTCAATGAGATTGCGTACCAAATCGGTTGCGTAATTGTCATTTGTACCCTGCAAGAGCGCTGCAACCCGTTCAATACCCATGCCCGTGTCGATGGATTGCGCGGCAAGAGGTTTGCGCGTGCCGTCCTCAAACTGCTCATATTGCATGAACACCAAGTTCCAGATTTCCACAAAGCGGTCGCCATCTTCATCCGGACTGCCCGGAGGCCCGCCCCAAATGTGATCGCCGTGATCATAGAATATTTCAGAGCTTGGACCACAGGGGCCGGTTGGACCCATCATCCAGAAATTGTCATCAGTTGCGATTCGGATTATCTTATCATCGGTAAAACCACCAATTTTTTTCCAAAGCGCCACGGCCTCATCATCGTCGTGATAGACAGTCACCACCAATTTTTCTTTTGGAATGCACAGCTCTTTTGTGATCATTTCCCAAGCAAAAAATATGGCCTCTTCTTTGAAGTAATCACCAAAGCTAAAGTTACCCATCATCTCAAAGAATGTGTGGTGGCGTGCGGTGTAGCCCACGTTATCAAGATCATTATGCTTGCCGCCGGCGCGCACGCATTTTTGAGCCGTGGTCGCGCGAGTGTAATCGCGAGTTTCAATACCGGTAAAGAGGTTTTTAAACTGCACCATCCCCGAGTTGGCAAACATCAATGTAGGATCATTGCGCGGCACAAGCGGACTTGAGGGCAAGACACGGTGTCCCTGTTTGTCAAAATAATTCAGAAAGGTGGAGCGGATATCATTTAACGTGGGCATTTGTCAGCAATAACCTTGTAATTTGGGGTTGCCCGAAGACTTACAACTCCTTTTTCCAAGTGTCCACGGCAAAGCAAAACACCCCAGAACTTCTGTTCCGAGGTGTTAAACCAAATTCATAATTTTTAGCAAAAATTAAAGATCAATTACATTGTCTTCACCGGTGCCAGTGGGTTTGGCCTTGGCTTTTGGCGCATCCTTTGGACGGTCAAATTCGAGCCCATGTGCGGCGCGGATTTTGGCTTCAATATCATAGGCCATAGCGGTGTTTTCACGCAGATAAGTTTTCGCATTTTCTCGACCCTGGCCGATGCGTTCGTCGCCGTAGCTATACCAACTGCCTGATTTTTCCACGATACCGCCTTTGACACCCAGATCCACCAGCTCACCCATCTTCGAGATGCCTTCGCCATACATGATGTCAAATTCAACCTGCTTGAAGGGCGGTGCTACTTTATTTTTCACAACCTTCACGCGGGTCGCATTTCCAACAATTTCGTCACGGTCTTTCAAAGCACCAATGCGGCGGATATCCAAACGTACAGAAGAGTAGAATTTCAACGCGTTGCCACCACTCGTGGTTTCCGGACTGCCGAACATAACGCCGATTTTCATTCTGATTTGGTTAATGAAAATAACCATGCATTTGGATTTGCTGATGCTGCCAGTTAGTTTGCGCATAGCTTGGCTCATAAGTCTTGCCTGGGCGCCAACTTGCGCATCGCCCATGTCGCCTTCAAGCTCGGCACGTGGTGTCAGTGCGGCCACTGAGTCGATCACAACCATGGATACCGCACCAGAGCGGACCAATGTATCGGTGATCTCAAGAGCCTGCTCACCAGTGTCTGGTTGAGAGATCAATAGCTCATCCAAATTCACACCCAGCTTGCGAGCATAAAGAGGATCGAGAGCGTGCTCAGCATCTACAAAGGCGCAAACGCCACCTTTTTTCTGCTCTTCGGCGACACAGTGCAGCGTCAACGTCGTCTTGCCTGAAGACTCAGGGCCATAGATTTCGATGATACGTCCTTTTGGTAAACCACCGATGCCCAGGGCTATATCTAACCCAATTGAGCCTGTGGAAGTAGATTCAATCCCAGAAATGACAGCGCCATCCCCAAGTGTCATGATTGAACCTTTTCCGAACTGACGTTCAATTTGTGCCAAAGCGCTGTCTAGCGCTTTTTGACGGTCGCCTGATTTTGGTTCCATTGTGAGTAAATCTGCCGTTGCCATTGTTTCACACTCCTTATTCCATACCCTGATCGGGGGGACAATGATGTAATGTTCTCTTCTTGTTCTTCTTATGGGACCAAAGCAAGAACAAATCAAGAAAATTTTGTACAAATACCCTTCATTTTTTGTGCTAACGAGTGGTTTACGCCATAATTCATGATAAAAATTTCTTCTTTATAATAATATTTTTTAAAAGAAATTTGGTTAATTTGATGGCCTCTAAAACGGTATCTACCGCGACTGAGATGGGAATGGGGCCCGAATCTGGCGCAAGATTCGGCAATCACTCCAATTTGAAAAATTTGCCAACTTATAGGTGCAACCGGTTTGTGGCCCCCTGATTCAAGTATCTACTTGGCAGGATCCATAAACATTCGATGTGATACTTGAGCCCATAAGCTGGTTGCGCAGCTGGTATAACTATCGCGGTCGCGCCACAGGCAAAAAAATGGTGACGACACCGAAAGTTATCAACGCCAAGACGAAGTAGCGCGGCGGGTAGGCTGACCAAGATCAGCCAAGGCCCCTCAGGCACCAGCCCCGTCATGATGATCAACAAGCCGATGGACACACAAAACATAATCAGGGTAAAAAAAACTGTTGCCAAGTTGCAAATATCTGACGCGGGTGTTTCGTATGCTACGCGCTTTCTAAACACTAAAAAGACTGTCAACAATTCTGTAACACTAGTTAACATTATATTAATTATTTGATGAGATCAAAATCTCAAATAGCTTTCTTAAAAACCGCCAAATACAGACCGTCATAACCTGCTGACGGCAGGTATTGCAGCTCATTTACAAGGCTCAATTCAGGATAGGATTCGGACATAAAATCACGCTGCATTTGGTTTTCATCATTGAAAATTGAGCAGGTGATCAAGGCAAGCGTGCCTCCTGAAGCCACATGGTCATTACATTTGACTAAAATGTCGCGCTGCAAATCACAATATCGTGCTAATTCGGCCTCAGTCAGTTTCCACTTACCTTCAGGAGAGCGCCGCCAGGCGCCGCTCCCGGTACAGGGCAGATCACAAACCACTGTGTCGAATTGGGCCGCCAGATCAAGTTCCATTGGCGGTATGACTTGGATGTCATGGCCACCACGCGCCGCTCTCGCTTCAATTTCAGCCATCCTGCCCAAATTCACGTCGTGGGCAAAGATTTTGGCGCCAGTGCGCCCGGCCAAGGCTAAAGATTTGCCACCACCACCGGCGCAGTAATCCAAAATACGCCCTTCTGCAGGGATAGCCACCGCCACCGCTTGGGATGCGGCGTCTTGCAGCTCAAACCAACCCTTGGAAAATGAGTCTTGCAGCACCACACGGCGTGGATTGCTCAACACCGTAAGCGCGGTGTCGCAAATTGGGTTGGTGCTGGTTTCAATACCCTCTTGCGCCAAGCTCGCTCGCACCTCCCCGATATTTGTTTTTTGTAGATTTACCCGCAGGGAAATCGGAGCGCGATGGCGCAAGACCTGAGCTAACTCTTGTGCCTGAACATCGCCATAACTCGAAATCAACTCGTTGATGGTCCAATCTTGAAGATCCCATGGGTCACGCTCCGAAAGCTCTAGGGCTACGACCTCCTGCGGGTCCAGCTCAGCAGGCGCATGCCCTGCCCCAGTGAAAAGCTCGGCTGGATCTATGTCATTGGCGCGCAATGCGCCGATGGCCCACCCGCGCGCCGAGCTTGCATCAGGCCAAGCTCCAGAAGACCTACGACAGCGAATGGCTTGAAACACCAAGTCGCGAATGGCGGCACGATCCTTGGAACCCGCAAAACGATTGTTGCGGCCCCAGTTGGTCAAAGCTTTTTCGGCCGGAACCCCAAGCAAAATCGCATCGAGCACCTCAATTTTTGCAGCGACTCGCGCGCCCGGAGTCATCTAGCCGATCCGATAGTTTGGGCTTTCGCGTGTGATTTGAACGTCATGCACATGACTTTCTTTCAATCCCGCGCCAGTAATTTTTACGAATTCGCAATTGTGGCGCATCTCTTCCACAGTGGCGCATCCCGTATAGCCCATGGCCGCGCGCAGACCGCCGACCAATTGATGCAGAACGTTTCCTGCTGGGCCTTTGTAAGGCACCTGCCCTTCGATACCTTCCGGCACCAATTTGTCGCTTGCAGCATCTTTTTGGAAATAACGATCAGCAGATCCACGGGCCATAGCGCCCAAAGACCCCATACCCCGGTAGGATTTAAAGCTGCGGCCCTGATACAGAACAACCTCACCGGGGCTTTCATCTGTGCCTGCGATCATTGAGCCAACCATGGCACAAGATGCGCCTGCGGCAATTGCCTTCGCAAAATCGCCTGAGAACTTGATACCACCATCCGCGATGATTGGGATGCCATGCTTTTTGGCGGCGGCGACGCAGTCCATAATAGCTGTCAACTGAGGCACGCCCACACCCGCGACCATGCGCGTGGTGCAGATGGATCCCGGTCCGATACCAACTTTAATCGCATCAGCGCCCGCGCCAATCAGCGTGTCTGTTGCCGCTCCTGTGGCTACGTTACCGGCGACAATCTGCGTGTTACCCGCAACTTCTTTAGCCCGTCTCACAGCAATGGCTACACCTTCAGAGTGACCATGTGCCGTGTCGATAACTACCATATCAACTCCCGCTTCAATCAATGCCATAGTGCGTTCAAATCCTGCGTCCCCTACGGTACTGGCCGCTGCCACCCTCAAACGGCCCAATTCATCTTTGCAGGCAAGTGGGTTAAGAACCGCTTGCTCAAGATCTTTGAGTGTCAAAAGTCCGGTCAACTTGCCAGAGCCATCGGTGACCAATAGCTTCTCAATCCGCCGTGCGGCCATCATTTCTTTGGCTTCGCGCGGATCGGCTGGCTCTTGAAGGATCGCCAAATTGTCCGTCGACATCATCGCCGAGACCGGTGTGTTGGGATCGGTGGCAAATCGCATGTCGCGGTTGGTAACAATGCCCACCACCCGGTCATTTTGCACAACTGGAAATCCGGTGACTCGATAGCGCTCTTGAAGGGCCTTGGCATCCGACAGAGTTTGATCCGGGCTCAAGGTGATTGGATTGTAAACAATCCCGCTTTCAAAGCGTTTCACCCGGCGCACTTGCCGCGCCTGCTCCTCAGTGTCCAAGTTGCGGTGGATAACACCCATGCCGCCGGCTTGTGCCATGGCAATGGCCATCTTCGCCTCAGTCACAGTATCCATGGCCGATGAGAGCAGTGGAATATTCAGATCAATTGTTTTGGTGACTTTTGTACGGGTGTCCGCCGTTGACGGCATGACCGACGACTGGGCCGGTACCAACAATACATCATCAAAAGTTAAAGCCTCGCGAATCTCCATGGGAGTCCTCCTAGAGCAGGTATCACATGGCAATTTCCTATCGCATGGGTTTGCGCGATCGGAAAGGGGGTAACACAGAATAAGCGTCTTGAAGGCAATAAAACCTGATGAAAGCCCATTCTTAAGCATACCCACACTGGAAAAACCAAGTTTTTGCAAGATGTGCCGCGGATAGACCATTTTCAGCCGCTCAAGCTCTTTACCTCAGTCATATCAGGCGTAGATTGCCCCAACACTTCGGCAAAGGTTTTGCACATGACTCAAGATCATCTGGTCCTATTCACCCCATCGGGTAAACGTGGACGGTTTGAAAAGGGAACCCCCATTCTCACGGCCGCACGACAATTGGGTGTTGACCTCGATTCAGTCTGTGGTGGCCGGGGCATTTGCTCCAAATGCCAAATCACCCCCGGTTATGGTGAGTTTTCCAAACATGGTGTCACAGTGTCTGAAGGCGCTTTGTCAGATTGGAATTCTGTTGAGCAACGCTATAAAGACAAGCGCGGCTTGATAGAAGGCCGCCGCTTGGGCTGTCAGGCCACCGTGCAAGGCGACATCGTGATTGATGTGCCGCCAGAAAGCCAAGTGCACAAACAGGTGGTGCGCAAGCGTGCTGAAGTGCTCGATATCACTCTGAACCCGTCCACAAGGCTATACTATGTGGAAGTTGAAGAACCCGACATGCACAATCCATCGGGTGACCTTGAACGATTGGTTGCCGCTCTGGAAACCCAGTGGCAGCTCAAGGATGTGCATGCTGATTTCAATATCCTGCAACAAATGCAGCCCATCCTACGCAAAGGTGGCTGGACCGTCACCTGTGCCGTGCATCACGCTGATGAAGGCACTGATCCGCAAATTGTGCACCTGTGGCCTGGTCTTTATGAAGGCACGATCTACGGCATGGCTGTAGATCTTGGCTCTACCACCATTGCGGCGCATTTGTGCGACCTGCGCACCGGTGAAGTTGTGGCCTCCTCTGGTCTGATGAACCCGCAAATTAGATTTGGCGAGGATCTGATGAGCCGGGTTAGCTATGCGATGATGAATCCCGGTGGCGACAAAGAGATGACCCGGGCTGTCCGCGATGGCATGGATGCGCTGTTTACCCAAATTTCAGCCGACGCTGAAATTGACAAGAGCTTGATCATGGATGCAGTCTTTGTGTGCAACCCTGTGATGCATCATCTGTTCTTGGGCATTGATCCGTTTGAGCTGGGCCAAGCCCCCTTTGCACTGGCCACCTCCAATTCGTTGCGGCTGTTTGCGCACCAGCTGGATATCAATATTCACCCAAGCGCGCGGGTCTATATCCTGCCTTGTATCGCGGGCCATGTAGGGGCCGATGCCGCCGCGGTGGCACTGTCAGAAGCACCTGACAAATCAGATGATCTGGTTTTAGTCGTGGATGTGGGCACAAATGCGGAAATTCTGTTGGGCAACAAAGAAAAAGTATTGGCTTGCTCCTCTCCCACAGGCCCTGCTTTTGAGGGCGCACAAATCAGCTCAGGTCAGCGGGCCGCCCCTGGTGCCATTGAAAAAGTAGAAATTGACCCCATAACCAAAGATCCGCGCTTTCGGGTGATTGGTTGTGAGCTATGGTCAGATGAAGAGGGCTTTTGGGAGGCCATCAAAGGCAGCGGCATTACTGGAATCTGTGGCTCAGGCATTATTGAGGCCATAGCTGAGATGCGCATGTCAGGCCTGCTGGACGCCTCTGGCCTAATTGGCTCGGCCACGCAAACTGGCACAGACCGCTGCGTGTTGGATGGCCGGACCCACAGTTATGTGATGTATGACGCTAGTTCCACCGGTGGGCCAAAAATCACCGTGACGAACCCCGATATCCGGGCCATTCAAATGGCCAAGGCTGCGCTGTACTCAGGCGCCCGGTTATTGATGGATAAATTTGGCGTCGACTCTGTAGATCGTGTGGTTTTGGCCGGCGCCTTTGGGGCGCATATCTCCCCCAAACATGCGATGGTTTTGGGCATGATCCCTGATGTACCATTTGAACGGGTCACCTCTGCGGGCAATGCCGCGGGCTCGGGCGCGCGTATAGCTTTGATCGACAAGTCACAGCGCGCGGCCATTGAACATACGGTACGCCAAATCGAGAAAATTGAAACCGCGATTGAACCAAAGTTTCAAGAACATTTTGTCAATGCATCAGGCATTCCAAACTCCGATGATCCCTTCACACTGCTCAGAGCCACAGTGGCCTTGCCAGACGTGAACTTCAACACAGGTGGCGGCGATGGCGCGGGTGGTGGGCGTCGTCGTCGTCGGCGTTGATCGTGTGCCTATCTGACCGTTTGCTATGTTGACGCCAGCTTGAGAAGCTATTAATCAACCAGCACAGGCGGGTATGGTGAAAAGGTATCACGCGAGCTTCCCAAGCTTAAGTTGAGGGTTCAATTCCCTCTACCCGCTCCAATATTATCAATATCAGACTGCCCGCTAATAAATCTATCCGCAAACTAAATCTTTACCTTGGATTTTCACCTGCAAAACGGGCCAACCCAATTCTTTCCAGCATGAATCTAAGAGTTCCCTAGAGGCTTACATAGAGGGCCCTACACGTATGATCTGATAGGTGTTATTTTTTTTGCCCAAAACTCCTGACAAAGAAATTTCCGGCATACATCATGGCTTTAGCATCAACTTCAATAACCACTTTAATATTTGGTCTAGATTCAAAAGATAAGACGCATATACCTTTGTATGAGTTAATTATTGGAGAAGAGTAATGTCAAATTCGTTAGCAAGTAAGTCCTTCAGCAATCCTGATGTTTTGAAAGAGCCAGAAAAAACCCATTCAGCTTCAGTTAATTTAGGTGTAGCAACAGCCACCAAATTGGTGCTTCAACCCGGCTGGAAATGGTCAGAATGCGTCAAACCTTTGGTGGGCGGTCACAGTTGCCAAGCGGCTCATGTTGGCGTTGTAATTCAAGGCTCGATGACTGTTGCCCATGATGACGGCTCTGAGATCACAGTGAATGCGGGTGACGCATATACATTTGCGCCGGGTCACGATGGCTGGGTGAATGGTGATGTTGAATTTATCGGCTATGAGGTCACAGTCGCCACCAAAAACTTTGGCGCCTGGAGCAGTCCTAAGTCATAAGACTTCACCAATATCAAGGACCGACATTGCACGCGAGATGCATGGCGGCCTTTTAGCATGAAAGAACTATAAAATGCCTAAAGGTTATCTAGTTGCGAATATACGTGTGGAAGACCAAGAAAAGTTTTCCGCATTTGCGGGCATGGCCGCTCCCGTCATAAAGGCGCACGGCGGCAAAGTATTGGCGAGAGGTCCAAATGCCGAACGTCATGAGGGCGATGTCACAGGCATCGTTATGATGATCGAATTTGACAGCCTAGAGGTCGCAAGACGCTTTTATTTTAGCGATGACTACCAAGCGGCCAAAGCTGTGCGGGACGCCTGCTCACAGGCAGATCTTATGCTCATCGAAGGCGCCGAGTGATTTCACTGTCACCACCCCTTCAGTGAGGGTTTGGAGGGTTAGCCAAACAGCTCGTGGCAGAACTCCAAACCATCCACCAAGGCATCAATCTCGGTTTCGGTGTTATACATCGCAAAGCTGGCGCGGCATGTCGCGGTCACGCCCAAATGATCCATCAAAGGCTGGGCACAATGGTGCCCTGCTCTAACTGCAATGCCTTTTTTGTCCAGCACTGTTGAGATGTCATGCGCATGCGCAGCACCGTTGAGCGTAAAAGAGAAAATCGCGCCCTTACTTGCGGATTGTCCCTGAACATTAAGCCAGTTCAACCCATCAAGCCGCTTGCGCGCATAGCTGCACAGCGCTTTTTCATAGTCGGCAATATTTTGCATGCCGAGGTCCATCATATAATCCAGCGCCACGCCAAGCCCAATCTGCTGCACAATACCCGGTGTTCCGGCTTCAAACATCATCGGCGGGGAATTATAGGTGATCACCTCACGACCGACGTCGCGGATCATATCGCCGCCGCCCATGAAGGGCCGCATTTCAGCCATGCGTTCTGGACGAATGTAAATCGCACCTGATCCACTTGGCCCGTAGAGTTTATGGCCGGTCACCGCATAAAAATCACAACCAATGTCCTGCACATCCACAGGCATATGCACTGCCGCCTGTGAGCCATCCACCAAAACTGCCGCGCCAAGCGCCTGTGCAGCCTGTGTTATGGTTTTAACGTCTATAACTGTGCCCAATACGTTGGACATCTGAGTGATTGCCACCAATTTGGTTTTTGGCCCCATGGCCGAAATCACCCTCTCAGGATCCAGGTCGCCATTGGCGTCCACATCCACCCAGATGAGCTTAACTCCCATGCGCTCGCGTAAAAAGTGCCATGGAATAATATTGGCATGATGTTCCATGATCGAAAGAACAATTTCGTCGCCGGACTGTAAACGCGGCATGGCCCAACCATAGGCAATCAAATTGATACCTTCGGTTGTCCCCGAATTGAACACGATATGATCTTCTGAAGCTGCGTTGAGGAATTTAGCAATCTTACCGCGCACCGCTTCATATTTGTCTGTCGCCAAATTGGACAGATAATGCAAACCTCGATGCACATTGGCATATTCAGCACTGTAGGCCTGCGTTACTGCATCAATTACGACCTGTGGTTTCTGAGCAGACGCACCATTGTCGAGATACACCAATGGCTTATTGTTTACCTGACGCGACAGTATCGGGAAATCTTCGCGAATTTTTGCTACATCGAAACTCATAATGCCACCTGCTGCGGGCCAAACCCAAGGGAAACCAAAATAAACGCACCGCCCATCGATAGGCCAATTACGCCAAGCACAAAACACAGGGCTGCTTTCCACATCGAGCCCAAATTCAACCAAGAATTAAGTAAGCCAAACAGGATCCAAAACAAGAGACCTGTGGCAAAAATACTGATCAATCCTGCGAATGTAACCGAGATCACCATCAAAGTGGTTTGCACAATTTGCAGTCCCACCTGAAGTATCTGAATCCAAGCAAAGACTAGGACTCCGTCCGAAAAACGGCCCGATCCGCCAAAAGCCCGTGCGGCCAGCCAGATACAGCCTACAAGGCCCAAGGTGCCAAGCCCCATGATCGCGACCAATACCACAGGAGCCATTGGGGCGAATCCGGGCAATACGGCAGTGGGTTGAAACCCACTGAGAGCGAACATCAAAACCACAGCGATGATGATCGTTACCGCAAATGCACTCAAAGCCGCGCCCAAATTAAGCCGCAAGGCCAAAATATGCGCGCCAGCCTCCGTTGGGTTGGTTAGGCTCAACCGCAACAGGTTGCTAATGAAATTCATTGTTCTGCCTCAATAAGTGAGTTCCCGAGAACCCATAGAAATACAAGTAACCAAAGCGCGCCAACGATAGAGTTTGCCGCCCCCAAGCCGATAAAACCCTTAACCATACCCGCCAGAACTAAAGCCGGAGAGCTAGCCAGAAGCGCCCAAAACATTGCCAGACGGGCTGAGTAATAATCCGCTTTGGCCCCAAAAATACGCGATATCAGGCGCAACAAGGCCGCCACGCCATAGGCGAGCAGCGGCAGTACAAAAATCAACCCCACCGCATCGTGCTGGATGTAATCGGTCAGAGTTTCGCCGGTGAAATGCGCTTGCCGCGCCCGGTAAGGCCATTGCGACACAAATAAAATAATGCAGCCGCCCATCAGCATCGCCAAAACCCGATCTTCGCGTTGTCCCATGCGAAGCAATCGGGCCATAACCCGCCTTGGACGCAGATGCGCCTCAACAATATCGCGGGTCACAGCCATCTAAGTTACCGCGCTTCCAAAGTGCCGGTGAGATGGCTCAAAATTGCTTGGGCCAAATCCGGATCTTCGATTTCTTCAATGGCTTGTGCTATAAATGACAACGTCAAAAGATCGACGGCTTTGGATTCAGGTACACCGCGCGAACGCAGATAAAACAAAGCGTCTTCGTCAATAGCACCAGATGTTGACCCATGCGAACAGGCCACATCATCGGCGTAGATTTCCAATTCAGGCTTGGCCAAAAACTGACTGTCTTCGTCCAAAAGTAACGATTGGCTGATCTGATATCCATCGGTCTTTTGCGCGCCCTGCTTCACAAGGATTTTGCCTTGAAAGACGCCAACAGCACCATTACGCAGCACTTTTTTGAATACCTGACGGCTTTCACAATTCACCGCATCATGGGTAATGAACACCGTATCATCATGATGAAAATCATCGTCACCCAAACAGGCACCCGCCACAGTCACAGAGGAATTGTCGCCCACGAGCTCCAGGATACACTCATTGCGAGTCATCGTGCCGCCCGCAGTGAGGGTGAAGGATTTAAAGGTCGCATCAGCCCCAATACGTGCAAATATATGGGTGAGCATGTGGCGCTCTTGGCCGTCTTGTACGCGGATATGGTGAAAACTGCCGGTATCGGCAACCTCAACTTCCATCACCACATTGCCGCGCGCGCCATAATGGCCGGTTTCGATCAGAGTCACGCTTGCCCCTGCATCAACCTTCACAACATGGTGAATCACCGCATCTGTACTGCCAGCCGAGACCGCATGAATGCGGATAGGATCGATCACCTGCCCTGTGGCATGCACGAGCAGCCCTTGCTGCGCCATTGCCGTGTTCAAAGCGGCCAAAGTCCGTTCAACCGGGTTTTGCCCCGCCAGCTCCAGCTTGCCATAAACATCCTGCGCCCAATGCAGATCCAATGAGGTGGCATCCGTGAGACTTTCGATCAAACAATTGCCAACTTTTGGCAGCATTTCCGACAGTAAATTCCCGTTTTTAAATGAAATTTCAGTCTTGGCTTGATTTCTGAAAATACTAATTTCAGGGCTAATTTGTGCTTCAAGCTCAACAGAACCCGCAACAAACACATCAGGTCGAGTGTATTTCCAATATTCGTCCCGCCGCTTTGGCAGGCCTTGGCTTTGAGCCCGTTCGGACGCTGATTGTCGCGCCTCTTTCGCCCATGCGCCTGACCTGGAAATTAGCTCAGCATCCTTCATGGCGCGGGTTGTCACCGCATTTGGGGAAGGCATACCCATTAGGCTGTCTCCTCCAACAAATCGGCATAACCATTATTTTCAACTTCCAGCGCTAATTCAGGGCCGCCAGATTTAATGATCCGACCTGCGGCCATAATATGAACAACATCGGGTTTGATGTGATCCAACAGTCGTTGGTAGTGAGTAATTACCAAGAAGGTCCGCTTACCGTCCCGCAGGGCATTCACGCCTTGGGCCACAAGCTTCATCGCATCCACATCCAAACCAGAGTCAGTTTCGTCGAGAATGCACATTTTGGGTTCAAGCATTGCCATTTGCAAAATCTCGTTCCGCTTTTTCTCACCGCCAGAAAACCCAACATTAACCGGACGTTTGAGCATATCCGCGTCAATTTTCAGGTCTTTTGCCTTGGCACGTACAACTTTCAAAAAATCGCCGGCGCTCATCTCAGGCTCGCCACGTAATTTGCGTTGTGAATTTACCGCTGTGCGCAGAAAGGTCATGTTGCCCACGCCGGGAATTTCCACTGGGTATTGAAATGCCAAAAACAAGCCCGCAGCCGCGCGCTCTTCTGGTTCCATCGCAAGAATGTCATTGCCTTCGAGATGCGCAGATCCCACGGTGACTTCATAGCCGCCTTTACCGGACAAGACGTAAGAGAGCGTGGATTTACCAGAACCGTTTGGCCCCATAATAGCATGCACTTTTCCTGCTTCCAACGACAGGTTAACTCCTTTGAGAATCTGCTTGTCTTCTTCTTCAAGTTGAACGTGTAGGTTTTTGATTTCTAGCATTTTAAGTTCCCGCAGCCTAAATTGGCCTTAATTTTGTTTAGCGCGTTTTGCGTCATTTTTAAACATTGTTTTAAAGAATCTTCAACACAATGTTCAGATTATCCAACTGACCCTTCAAGAGAGATGGCCACCAGGGCTTGCGCCTCCATGGCAAATTCCATCGGCAGCGCTTGCAGCACTTCTTTACAAAACCCATTCACCACCAAAGCCACGGCGTCCTCCTCGCCCATACCGCGCGAGCGGCAATAAAACAGCTGATCATCATCCACTTTTGACGTTGTGGCCTCATGCTCAACCCGTGAGGAGTTATTTTTTACTTCAATATAAGGCACCGTATGCGCCCCACACTTATCGCCGATCAGCAGGCTATCACATTGGGTGTAGTTACGGCTGTTTGTGGCTTTTGGATGCATAGAGACCAAACCACGATAGGTATTTTGCGCCTTGCCGGCACTGATACCTTTGGAGACAATCCGTGATTTGGTATTCTTGCCCAAATGCACCATCTTAGTACCAGTATCGGCCTGCTGCATGTTGTTGGCAATGGCGATAGAATAAAACTCGCCTTGGCTGTCATCACCGCGCAGAACACAGGATGGGTATTTCCAAGTCACCGCAGATCCGGTTTCCACTTGCGTCCACATCACTTTTGAACGGTCGCCACGGCAATCAGCGCGTTTGGTTACGAAGTTATAAATCCCGCCTTTGCCATTTTCGTCACCAGGATACCAGTTTTGCACGGTGGAGTATTTGATCTCCGCATCGTCCAGCAATACCAATTCAACAACCGCCGCATGCAACTGAGCAATATCGCGCTGAGGCGCGGTGCAGCCTTCCAGATAGCTTACATAGGACTCTTTATCAGCAATGATCAAAGTACGTTCAAACTGGCCAGTGTTTTCCGCATTAATCCGGAAATATGTGCTCAGCTCCATCGGGCAACGCACGCCCGGCGGAATGTACACAAAAGAGCCGTCTGAAAACACAGCCGAGTTAAGCGTTGCATAGTAGTTGTCAGAAACAGGCACCACGGTGCCGAGATATTTGCGTACCAGCTCAGGGTGCTCGCGGATGGCCTCGGATATTGAACAGAAAATCACGCCGGCTTTCATCAGTTCAGCTTGGAATGTTGTGCCAACTGAGACCGAGTCAAAAACCGCATCCACCGCAACCCGGCGTTCACCTTCTGGGGCTTCAACTCCCGCCAACAAGGCTTGTTCCTTCAACGGAATACCCAGCTTTTTGTAGGTTTCCAGAAGTTTAGGATCCACATCATCCAAAGACTTTGGCTTTTCTTCCATGCTTTTAGGACGCGCATAGTAATATTGATCTTGGAAATCAATCTTAGGATAATCGACCATCGCCCAATCAGGTTCGGTCAATTTCAACCAACGACGATAAGCGTCCAGACGCCAATCAAGCATCCACTCAGGCTCTTCATTCTTTGATGAGATCAACCGCACAATATCTTCGGACAGGCCTTTCGGCGCATATTCCATTTCAATCTCAGTATTCCATCCGTACTTATAAGCACCTGACAGAGCTTTCACCGCTTCAACGGTTTCCGCATCTACACCATCTTTGACCTGAACGTCATCCATCGCCATCATATTCCCTATCTGGCCGCTTTGCGTGCCAAAAATCTTTCATAAGCAGCCAACCACGCTGTGGCAAACTGTTCGACTTCATCTTCTGTCGTCTCCAAGCCAAGCGATACTCGTATCGCGCAGCTGGCCACATCGTCATCATATCCCATCGCACGTAACACGCGGCTGGCCTTTACTTTACCCGACGAGCACGCAGAACCCGCTGAAACTGCAAATCCTGCCAAGTCCATTTGCATGACTTGGGTCTCCCCTTTCCAGCCTGGTGCTGCAAAGCAGCTCGTGTTGGGCAGGCGGGTCGATCCAGTCCCAACTAAAATAAGAGGTTTTCCGCTGGCTTCCAGTACCTTTTCTAGAATATTTCTAAGTTTCTCAATTGGGGCCCATTTACCATCGGCCAAATCACGAGCAGCAGCTTCGGCGGCGGCTCCAAATCCGGCGATGCCGATAACATTTTCAGTCCCCGCGCGCCGCCCCATTTCTTGGCCGCCCCCGTGGATTTGCGCCATAATCTCTTGGCCTGGCTTCATCAGCAAACAGCCAACACCTTTTGGGCCTCCCAGCTTATGGGCTGAGGCGCAGGCCATGTCGGCGCCGCTCCAAGCAAAAGAGGTGGCCAGCTTACCGAAGGCTTGTGTCATATCACAAAACCCTACCCCCTGCGGCACATCCTGTACAATCCCAGTTTCAGAATTAGCCAACTGTAGCGCCGTTGTGGCAGCATCTATCACCGCAATGCGGCCTTCAATGACCGCCAAATCAGGGCGCACCCAAGCGGCAACCGCGTCATGCTCTACATCGCCCGCATGAAATCCGCGATCTTTGAGAGCTAAAGCTGCGGCCTCTGTGGCGCTGCTGGTAAATACTATATCATGGGCACCCACGCCAAAAGCCTGTGAAATCTGGCTGCGCGCACGCTCCACAATAGCCTTGGCGCCGCGCCCCTCGAAATGTACCGAGGAAGGGTTGCCCACCACATCCATCGCAGCAAGCATCGCCGCACGGGCTTCGGCGCGCAGCGGTGTTGTGGCATTGTGATCAAGATAAATGCGTTGGTTCATTCGTCGACCACCTCAAAAAGGTTCGGCACTGCAGGACAAGGCGATAGGGTGTTGGACACCACGTCCGACAAGCGTGTCTGATGCAGATACACATAAACCTGCGCGCTGAGACCTTCCCAGAGGCGGTTGGTCACGCTTTGCGCCCGGCTGCCTGACACGCCGCCAGAGGCCCCGGCGCCTTTTTGCAATGCATCCACTGTTTCGTCTACAGCTTCAAGAATATCCACCACCCGTATATCATGGGCCGGTCGTGCCAGTCGGTAGCCGCCATTCGGACCCCGGACGGATTCGACCAGCTTGGCACGGCGTAATTTAACAAAAAGTTGTTCAAGGTAGGGCAAAGATATGTCCTGACGCCGGGCAATATCCGTGAGTGAGGCCAATTCCATAGGCGCCAAAAATGCCAAATCAGCCAAAGCAACCATTCCATAACGACCTTTTGTGGAAAGTTTCATGCTAATTCACACTTTCATGCGGCATCTCAGGCCCATTTCGCTCAAATTTATTGACCTACGCGCGTCGGTTGCGTAACCCACTCCTTACAGCGGCGCGCCGCAAAGAGATTTAGAATGGTTCTAAGCTGACACTTGTCCAAGGTCAAGCCAAGCATGCGCCCAAAACACACCAAAGGAACGATATGCCCGAAGTGATATTCCCTGGCCCAGAGGGCCGCCTCGAAGGCCGTTACCACCCTCAAAAGACCAAAGATGCCCCTATCGCAATTGTGCTGCACCCGCATCCACAATTTGGCGGTACCATGAACAACAAGGTTGTGTATAATTTGCACTATGCCTTTTATAACATGGGCTTCACTGTTCTGCGGTTCAACTTTAGAGGTGTTGGCCGATCACAGGGCGAATATGATCTGGGTATTGGCGAGCTGAGCGATGCGGCCTCCGCCTTGGACTACCTACAATCGATGAACACCAACGCGAAACATTGCTGGGTTGCGGGCTTCAGCTTTGGGGCTTGGATAGGCATGCAGCTGCTGATGCGCCGCCCTGAGATTACGGGTTTTATTAGTGTCAGCCCTCCGGCTAATATGTATGACTTCAGCTTCCTAGCGCCCTGCCCGGCATCTGGCCTTATGATCAATGGTCTGTCCGACCGCGTAGCGCCGCCTGCGGATACGGTGACGTTGGTCAACAAACTGCATGAGCAAAAAGGCATCACCGTCACCCACCAAGAAGTGGAAGGCGCAGGTCACTTCTTTGAAGATCCCCATATGGATCCGATGATTGACTCGGTGCAAACCTACGTGCGTCGTCGTTTGACTGAAAATACCCGCTAAAACTATTATATGTGGCCTTAGATCCGTCTGAGGCCACATATCCTTGATTATATGGTAAATCAAAACCACCAGCCTCAGGATACCACCACCCCTCCAATATAGAGTATTGACGATGGCCACAGCCCCACGATATCAGGTGATTGCAACCGGTTGCAAATAACTTGGAAAGTTGTGATATGAGTGATATTGGCATTGGGATTATTGGTGGTGGATATATGGGCAAGGCGCATTCCGTCGCCTTTGCATCTGTGGCCAGTGTATTTGACACGGCACTGCGGCCTAAATTGGTGACAATCTGTGCCAGCACGCCTGAGAGCGCGGAAACCTATCGCAAAGCATATGGGTTTGAAAAAGCTACATCCGATTGGCACAATATGGTTGCTGATCCAGATGTTCACGCCATTGTAATAGCCTCCCCACAGGTCACCCATCATGATATCGCCCTTGCCGCACTTGCGGCTGGTAAGCCGGTCTTATGTGAAAAACCACTGGGCATATCGCTCGAACAAAGTCGCTCCATGGTAGAGGCAGCCAAAGCCTCTGGTGTGGCCAATATGGTCGGGTTCAACTACATCCGCACGCCTGCCTCACAACAGATTCGCAAGTTCCTTGCTGAAGGTCGTATTGGCGAGGTCACATGGTTTCGCGGTGAAATGACTGAAGATTTTTTTGCCGATCCCGCAATTGGTGGCTGGCGTACGCAGGGCGCGGCCAATGGCACGATGGGCGACCTAGCGCCTCATATGATCAACGCGGCCCGTGCCTTAATGGGCCCTATTGAGAGCCTAAGTGCCTCAGTCGAAACCGTACATAAGGTGCGAGACGGCGAAACTGTCACCAATGATGACCAAGCCCAAATGATGTGCCGTTTTGAAAGTGGTGCACAGGGACATATGTTTTTCAGCCGTGTCGCTACGGGCAGAAAAATGGGCTATGCCTATGAAATTCATGGTACAAAGGGCCAAATCCGCTTTGACCAAGAAGACCAAAACGCGCTTTGGCTTTACACAACCGAAGGCCCAGAGGAGGAACGTGGGTTCCGCAAAATACTCACAGGCCCTGCTCATCCTGATTATCTGCCGTTTTGCCAGGGTCCCGGCCATGGCACGGGCTATCAAGACCAAATCATAATTGAGGCCAAAGATTTTCTTACGGCAATCGCCGAAAAACGCACGATATGGCCTTCATTCGAAGAAGGTATGGAAGTGAATCGCATTGTGACCGCCGCCCTCGACTCCAGCGCCAAACAGGCCTGGGTAACCGTCGCAGACTATTAAAATAATGAGGCTATGAGATGATTAAAATTGGTAATGCGCCCTGTTCTTGGGGTGTCGAATTCGCAGATGATGCCCGCAATCCAGATTGGCGGCGGGTGCTTAAGGAAAATGCTGGCGCCGGATTCACCGGCATTGAGTTGGGTCCTGTCGGGTATATGCCAGAAGAGCCCACCATTTTGGCCGAGGCCCTCTCAGAATTTAACCAAGAGCTGATCGGCGGCGTCATTTTCCGCGCGTTTCATGATCCGGATGCTTGGGATGATGTGCTCGATGGTTCAATCCGTACCTGCAAAGCCCTTGCAGCCCATGGGGCAACACGGCTTGTGATCATCGACAGCATCTCCCCACGTCGCGCGCCGACCGCAGGACGTGCCGCAGAAGCCGAACAAATGGACACGGCTGAATGGACTGCTTTTCGCGATCGTATCGCCACCATCGCTAAAATGGGCGCTGAAGAATACGGTCTTTCCGTTGGCATTCACGCTCATGCTGCTGGATTCATCGACTTTGAGCCCGAGTTGGAGCGTTTGTTGAGTGAAGTGGATGAGAATATCCTCGGTATTTGCTTTGACACGGGCCACCATTCTTACGCAGGTTTTGATCCTGTGGTCTTCATGAAAAAGCACATATCGCGCATAAATTATATGCACTTCAAAGATATAAACCCAAAAGTTAAAAAGAATGTAATAGCCAATCGTACCGGATTCTATGATGCCTGTGGTCAGGGTATTTTCTGCAATCTCGGCGACGGCGATGTGAATTTCCCATCTGTGCGTCAGCTGTTGCTGGACTCTGGTTTTGACGGCTGGTGCACTGTGGAGCAAGATTGCGATCCGTCCGGTGACACCTCCCCTATGGATGACGCAAAACTTAATCGCACATATCTTCAATCCATTGGCTTTTAAGGAATACCGCACATGACAAAATTAAAATGGGGCATGATTGGCGGCGGTGACGGTAGTCAAATTGGGCCAGCGCACCGTCTGGGCGCAGGCCTGGACGGATTGTTTGAATTCACAGCTGGCGCTTTGGATCATCGACCTGAAGAAGGAATCCTATATGGTCAGAGCCTCGGCTTGGAAGATCGGGCTTATGGCAGCTGGCAAGATATGCTTGCCGGAGAAAAGGCACAGGCCAACCCTGTTGATCTGGTCACAGTGGCCACGCCCAACTCCACGCACTTTGAGATTACCAAAGCGTTTTTGGAAGGTGGATTTCACGTTCTGTGCGAAAAGCCCATGACGATGACCATCGAAGAAGGCGAAGAGATTGTAAAAATCTCCCGCGCCACAGGTAAAATTTGTGCCGTAAACTACGGTTATTCTGGATATTCATTGGTACGCCACATGAAGGCCATGGTTGCGCGTGGCGATATTGGCAAGGTCCGCTTGGTCAATGCTGAGTTTGCTCATGGACACCATGCCGATGCCGCTGATGCGGACAATCCGCGGGTGCGCTGGCGGTATGACCCGGCGCAAGCGGGTGTCTCGGCTCAATTTGCTGATTGTGGCATTCATGCGCTGCATATGGCCTCATTCGTGACAGGTCAGGAGGTCACCAAGTTGAGTGCCGATACCGTCTCTTGTATTGACGTGCGAGAGTTGGAAGATGACGCAATGGTAAACTTCCGCATGGATGGGGGCGCTGTGGGGCGTTTGTGGACCTCTTCCATCGCCATCGGTCGTCAGCACGGCTTGGGCATCCAAGTTTTCGGTGAAAAAGGCGGGTTGCGGTGGTCGCAAGAACAACCCAACCAGCTGTTTTACATGCCATTGGGTGAGCGGTTGCAGATCATTGAACGTGGTGAGGCCAATCTGTCACCAGAAGCGGATCGCACCACACGGGTGACCATTGGTCATTCTGAGGGGATGCCTTTGGCCTTTGCTAATATCTACACTGATTTGGCCGAAGCTATTCATGCCCGCAACGAGGGCCGCGCCATTGATCCGGCTGCGGATCTTTATCCACGGGCTGAAGATGGCTTGCGCTCAATGGCGGCTGTGTTTGCCGTTGCGCAATCGGGCAAACAAGACGGGGCGTGGCTCGATGCCCGCCCTCCGATGTTTAAATAAAAATCTAACTGTGGAGCGGGCGCAATGTGCCCCGCTCTACAACGCTACTGGGAAACAGCACCGCTTCCGGGCGTTGTGTCGGATCCAACAGCATCGCTACCACCAGTTCGACCGAACTGGCTACCACTTGCTTGATGGGGTTATGAATGGTTGTCAGATTGATGTTTGCCCAATGCGCCATTTCCATATCATTGAGCCCAATAAACCCGATCTGATCTGGGACTGATAGGCCTGCGGTTTCAGCCGCTGACAGCGCCCCAATGGACAAGACGTCATCCCCGCAGAAATAGGCTTGCGCAGGACCCGCCGCGATCAACCTCAACATTTCCGCACGTCCCGCTGCAAATGAATAGGCTTTGGCATAGGTCACACTATGGGCAACATTGGGATGCGCACGCAACTCCGACAGAAAACCGGCATAACGATCTTGGGTTGATGTGGCGGTTTCTGGGCCGCCCATGAACCCAATCGAGTCATAGCTCCGAGCAATCAAAGTTTGCGCCGCCATTTGACCCGCTGCAAAATTGTCGATGCCGACAGTATGTACTTTTGGCTGCGCGGAGTGGCGGCCAAAAAGATGTACAACAGGCACGCCAGCGCTTTGAAAGGCCTCTGCAAAACTCACTGGCAGAGTTGAAGAGGCAACAATCACCCCATCCACCGAATATTGCCGCAGCATGCGCACGGAATTTGCGGGATCCACCTCATCGGAGAGATTGACCAACAAAGGCCGTAGGCCACGTTCCTGCAGTCCTTTAGTAATCAAATCAAAAACTTCCAGAAATATAGGGTTGTGAAAGTTGTCAGACACCACGCCAATCAGCTTGGTGCGACCGGTTGTGAGGGAAGAGGCAAGAGCATTGGGACTATATCCCAATGTGGCCGAGGCCTCCATAACCTTAAGCCGCACTTTGTCAGAAACCGAAGCCCCTTCGGTAAACGTCCGGGATACAGCAGAGCGAGAAACGCCCGCCATTTCGGCGACATCTTTTAATGTGACGGCCATTCAATCGTAATCCTCTATTCCCCGATATCGCGATTATAGTCGATTGTCGCAAACCGCCAGCCACAAAAAGCACTGATGGCTAAGAATACAGCGGACCAAGCAGGTTCTCCCGCTGCGAATTCAAAAAAACCCCAAGCCGTCAAAAACGCCACTACCAGAACTCTTATCCACATAGGTTTGAAAAACGGGTTTTCAAAGTCGATGAGCTTTTTCTTCACGCAGCACCTTCATATTCAGCGCCAGTTTTGGCGCCAGTAATATAGGCAACAACATCCTGCCCATCGGTCTCGCTTTTAAGCAAGTTCGCCACTATTCGGCCCCGGCGGAACACCACGATACGGTCAACCAAATCAAACACCTGCCGCATGTTGTGGCTGACCAAAATCAATGGTTCGCCCTGCTCTTTTAGCTGTCGGATGATGTTTTCCACCTGCTCAGTTTCCTGCACGCCAAGCGCAGCTGTCGGCTCATCCATGATGGTCAATTTAGAGTGAAAAGAGGCGGTTCGCGCAATTGCCACACATTGCCGTTGTCCGCCTGACATTTTCTCAATTGTATTATGGATATTTGGAATTTTAACCCCGGTTTTTTCCAGAGCCGCCATCGTATCTTTGCGCATGGCCTTATAATCAAGCAGTCGGAATGGACCGAGCCAATCCCATTTGGTTTTCTCGCGCCCTAAAAACAAATTGTCCGGCACGTCCAAATGATCGGCCAGGGCCAATGTTTGAAATACAGCCTCTATGCCGGACTCACGGGCCTCAATAGGGCCTTTGAAATCAACTTCTTGCCCATCAAAAATGACTGTGCCGCGGGTGCGCTGTTCCACGCCGGTGATCTGCCGTACGAATGTTGATTTTCCCGCGCCATTGTCCCCCATGATGGCCACATGCTCACCCTTATTAAGTTCAAAATTTGCACCTTGCAGGGCGTGGACACCACCGTAATGCTTGGTCAGGTCTACCGTCTTCAAAACGAGCTCTTCGCTCATGATATATACTCCTAGCCTAAGCTTTGTTGCGTTGACGATATTGGTCTAGAATGACCGCTGCGATGATAATCCCGCCCATCGCTATAAGTTGATACGATCCGTCCAATTTGATGTATGTAAATCCAGAACGAATGACCCCTAATACCATTGCACCCAGAACGGTACCGATGATGGAACCACGACCACCCGTCAGACTAATGCCCCCAATCACCGCCATAGCAATCGCGAAGAGTTCATAAAACTCCCCCATGCCGGCCTGCGCTGTGGACGCCTTCGCACTTAGAACAACCCCGGCAAATGCGGCCAACATGGCAGCAATCATATACACCATGATCTTATGGCGTTTAACGTTGATCCCTGACATGCGTGCGGCTTCTTCGTTCGAGCCGATGGCATAAGTATGCTTGCCGTAAACCGTGTAGCGCATAATCAGATGAAAAATCACCGCCAGAGACAGAAACCAGACAACCGGCATCATGCCACTGCCTATGGCCTTGTATTGCGGCGTGGGAAATGAAATCGGATTACCAGCGGACCACCAAAGCGCAATACCGCGGCAGATTAAGAACATACCAAGCGTCGCAATGAATGGGGGAATCTTAAAATGAGCGATAAAGGTGCCATTGATCGCGCCTATGAGCGCGCCAAAAGACAGACCAATAACAATCGGAATGACGACTGGAAGGTCCATAGCCCAGGTTCCAAAAAGGGCTTTTGGATTTGCATAGCCGTTTACCAGTTCAGTCTGACCGAAACTCATTGCAATCATCGCGGTCGCGGCGACAAGCGGTCCAGAACTTAGGTCGATGCCTGCGGTAATAATAACCTGTGACACCCCAAGAGCTATAATTCCAATAATAGCAACTTGCAGAATAATAATTTTTACACGGGCTTCGTTGAAGATCGAGTCGAAGCGATCACGTGTATCAAATAAAAAACTTTGGTCATTCATATAAGGCAAGACTTGCCCTAGGAATTCGAAAATCACGATAATGATAACCAATGCCAGCAAAACGTTCATTTCACTCGGCCAAGAACGTTTACTTTTGTCGAAGGTTAGTCCGCCCGTACCTTGGCTGGTATCTGACATAAATGAGGCTCCCTGTTGAGCAATTTATAAATGTTCGAGACGGCACCCGTAATGCCGTCTCAAGAGTTCTACTGTCTTAAGTAAACTTAGTTTTTGTTGAGGAAGTCGCCCATGTTGGCCGGAGTAACCAAAACGAATGGAATATAAACTTTTTTATCGACTTTCTCACCAGCAATAAGACGAAGTGCTGTATCAATAGACCCTGTACCTTGGCCAACTGAGTCTTGGAATACTGTAACGTCATAGTCGCCAGAGGCCATCGTCAGCAACGCGTCCTGAGATGCGTCAACACCGCCAACCTGCACGTCTGCCATGTCCATACCAGCGGCTTTCATCGCTTGAATAGCACCGATTGCCATTTCATCATTGTTCGCCAGAACAAAATCGAAGGGCTCACCTGAAGACATCCAGTTGGTCATAAGGTCTTGTGCCTCATCGCGCGACCAGTTCGCAGTCTGTTCGTCGATGATGGTCATGAAGTTACACATGTCCATGCCAATAACGTCATGGACGTCTTTTGACCGCTGCACGGCAGCTTGGTTAGACAGCTGACCGTTCATCAGGTAACCAGTCGCGCCACCAGCTTTGCCGTCGGCACGCAGGTTTTTGCAAATTTCAAATGCCGATAGAGTGCCGGACTCAATCTCGTTCGATGCAACAAAGGCTTGCGTTGCAGGCAAGACGTCCACGTTGTCAGGTTCACGGTTCACGTAAACAAGCGGCGTATCACCCGCTGCTGCAGAAACTGCAGCGCCGGCAGATGTGTCAACGATGTTTACAATGATAGCGTCTACGCCGGAGGCAACAAAGTTACGAACCTGGTCGATTTGTTTTGCAAGATCGTCTGACGCATCTTCTTGTTGATACGACAAACCATCAATGGTTCCCGCATACTCAACCATGCCAGTGCGCAATACTGTTAGCCAGTTATCGTCAAATCTGGAGAATGAGGCTCCGATTTCTTGCGCCGCAGCAGTTGTACCCATCAAAGCGACCAAGCCGGTGGCTATTAGTGTCTTTTTCATAATATTCCTCCCAAAGTGTGCCCGGCGCACAATGAAATTTCCGGGATGCTCCAGATAAATAGAGCACAAGCGATTTGCCAATCTTCTGCCTCTTTAATGAGGCTATTTAGGCATAAAACTTAAGTTTCAACTTGTTAATGCAGATATAGTCGGTTCGGTTCTTAGCCGAATGTAGTCGGTCTAGGTATTTTACCTGACCAACTATAATCCGATTCGAATTTTTTGCAACCGGTTGCAAAAACCTTTTATGCGACGGCCCCAAGGAACAGTGTTACCGAACTTAATCCGCGAGCCAGCTTTGCAAAATCTTATATGAATTTTTTGGAGTTCGCTTCAGACTGTCAAAATCAACATGCACTAAGCCAAACCGCTTTTCGTAACCCAAAGCCCATTCATAATTGTCCATCAATGACCAAATATAGTACCCTATCAGCGGGGCGCCATCGGAAATTGCCCGTTTAGCCGCCTCCAAATGCGCCTCAATATAGGCAGTACGGGCGGTATCGTTCACTTCACCATCGACCACCACATCCGCATTCGACATGCCGTTTTCAGTAACATATATGGGGAGGCCCAACGTATATTCACGGTGGGTTCTCATGATGAACTCATAAAGCCCATCTGGATAAATCTCCCACCCCATTTGTGTTTTTTTAAGTGGGCCTTCAACCGCTTGCAGGTTTGGCCAAGCACCCTCTTTGATCTCAATATTTGACCGGGTGTAATAATTGATCCCGCACCAATCTACCGGCGTCCCTATAAGGGCAAAATCATTCTGCCAACCTTTTGGCAAGTGTGGCTCTAGGCCTTCAAGCACCAAATCTGGATATTGTTTCTGGAATATCCCGCCCATGAAAAACCTATTGTAAATTGCATCATAGCGGGCCGCAGCAGTCAGGTTTTCCGATTTGTTATCAATTGCGTTTGAATATTCAAAATTACAAACGGCGCCGAGGTTTTTCATCCCGAGTGCGCGCATCCGTTGAACCGCCGTGCCATGCGCGCAAAGCACATGATGCATCGCCCTGCCCGTCGCCCGGATGTCGCGCAGCCCCGGCGCGTGCGCGCCTTCAAAGTGAGACAACCACCCAACGCACCATGGTTCGTTAATCGGAGCGACCGAGAACATCCGATCACCAATACGTCCCATTATGACATCAGTGAAATCCCCAAACCAATTAGCAATATTGGGGTTTTGCCAACCGCCAAGATCGTTCAGAGTGGATGGAAGCTCCCAGTGATAAAGTGTGGCGGCGGGTTTGAGATCGCGTTCTAGCATCGCATCCGTGAGCCGGTCGTAAAAATCTAACCCATCTTGATTGACCTGACCTACACCATCAGGCATCACTCGTGCCCAGCTGGTTGAAAACCGATAGGTATCAAATCCGGCAGCGGCGACAAGATCAAGATCCTCTTCATAGCGATGATAATGATCACAGGCGCGCATACCATTTTCGGCCCGCACCACATTGCCAGGCGTGGCGGAGAAGCTGTCCCAATGAGTTGGACCGGCACCACCAAACTTATGCCCCTCAATCTGATAAGCTGACGTAGCAGTTCCGAACAAGAATCCTTCAGGAAAGTCGCTTCTTTGCATTAGAATATATGTACTTTCTCGGCGTCAAAGCTAAAATTTGCAACCTGTCCGATCACAAGATTACATGCTTCTGATGTGGCAAAACGGAACAGCATTTTATCAGCCGCTAGAAGTTCCACAATTGTATCGGTACCAAGCCGTTCAACCAGAGAGACCGTGCCATGCAGCGGTCCTTTTTCATCCAATTCAAGATGCTGAGGGCGAATGCCAAGTTTAACCGCGTCCCCAACCCCTTTTGACGCAGACACCAGACGCACATTGTCAGTCGTAAGACCACTTCCGTTGAATTTACCTTGAGCAGCGCTTTCGTTCTTGGATGTCAACTCTCCCGCAAAGAAATTCATGGCCGGTGATCCCAAAAATCCAGCAACAAATTCGTTGGCCGGCATATTGAACAGATCCATGGGCGCACCTACTTGCATGACCTCACCGTCGCGCAACACCACGATTTTATCGGCGAGGGTCATAGCTTCGACTTGGTCATGGGTCACATAGATCGTGGTAGCGCCCAGTTGAGAGTGCAGTCTGGCAATTTCAACACGTGTATCGTGGCGCAGAGCCGCATCCAAATTTGACAAGGGCTCGTCAAATAAAAACACATCAGGATTCCGCACGATAGCACGGCCAATGGCAACGCGCTGGCGTTGACCACCCGATAAGGCAGAAGGCCGGCGGTCCAAAAGATTGTCCATTTGCAATATTTTAGCCGCCGCTTCGACACGTTCTTTAATCTCTTTTTTAGGCACGCCCTGTAGGTCAAGCGAGAAGGCCATGTTGTGAAATACGGTCATATGCGGATAAAGCGCATAGGATTGAAACACCATGGCAATGCCGCGTTTGGACGGTGGTAAGTCTGTGACCTTTTTATCCGCAATGGTGATATCACCACTGGTAAGTGTTTCGAGCCCAGCGATCAATCGCAACAGCGTCGACTTTCCGCAGCCCGAAGGGCCAACAAAAACCACAAACTCGCCCTTTTCAATTTCCAGTTCTACATTGCAAATAACTTCGGCTTTTCCGAATGACTTACTCACACCCTTTAATTCTACCTGAGCCATTTAAATCTCCGAAAACGATGCTGTTAAGTTTTGAAAGTTGAAGATGCACCGCAGAGATTGCTCGGCAGAGATACGATCAAAAATGATTTCTTCTGTGCCGCTCACAATAAGCTCCATATCATTGGCATCTTGCATAGCGGGTTGTTTTTTGCGCCAGGCCAAAAAACCAGCCAGGTTGTTGTAGACAGAACCAGGCCTTTCAGCCTCATCCAAGCCAGCGCGGACCATGTGGTTTTGCGAGATTGGGAGCCAAGTGCTTTGCGCATCCGAAAATCCACCCCAGTGATTGTCGCCTTTGCGCCAAACCATTGGCGTGCGACATGTATCGCGCCCCAAAAACATCGGTGCAAACTCGACGCCCCAAGGATCTTGCATACGGTCAATTGGAATGTCCTGCACGTCACTTAGGGCTAGTTCTTCACCTTGATAGATGCATGTGGATCCAATCAAGCTAACCTCTAGCTTAAGTAGTAACAGCTGCAGTGCTTCTTGCTTATCCGTCTTCAAGCCCAAAGGCCCCAATTGCCGGGTGGCAGACCTCGGAACGTCATGGTTGGAGAAAGCAAATGAGAGGCGTCCCGTACCATTAAAGGCTTCAATCGCTGAGAAAATAGCCTGCTTTAGCCCATCTACATCTAACCCCGCCCATTCGAGTAGGTTGAAGTTATAAGTTGCGTGCAAACGTCCAGGAGCCGTGAAGGTTTTACTGGCCAGCACTGCATCATCCCCATGCAGTTCCCCCATCAAAAACCGATCGCCATCATAGATGTCTGCGACCTTGCGGAATTCCTCGATGAAGTGCTGAATGGCTGGCTGGTTGAGTTGAGCGGTGTCATGCAACTGCCTAAAAAACGGTTGCTGTTGTTGTGGCAAAGTGCCCAATTCGAAGTCCGGTTTCGCAAGATTGTTGCGATAAGGAGCTGAATCAGCGTTAATTGTATGAACCGCATCCATGCGAAATCCATCGACGCCCCGGTCAAACCAAAACCGCGCAATATCACAAAATGCCTCCCGCACCTGCAGATTTCCATGGTTTAGATTGGGCTGACTTGGCAGGAAATTATGCAAATAATACTGCTGACGCCGAGGCTCCCATGTCCAAGCCCTGCCCCCAAAAAATGACAGCCAGTTGGTGGGTGCGGATCCATCGTCGAGCGGATCCACCCAATGAAACCAATCCGCCTTCGGGTTAGTCTTAGACTGTCGGCTTTCTTCAAACCACATATGTTGCTCAGAGCAATGACCCGGTACAATATCGATCATCAATTTAAGGCCCAAGTCATGCGCTTTTGTGATCATCTTATCAAAGTCGTTCAACGTGCCGTATTCTTCATGAATCTCGCAATAATCTGACACATCATAGCCGAAGTCTTTTTGCGGTGAGCGGAAGAACGGGCTGATCCAAATGGCATCAACCCCGAGGTTTGCTATATAGTTTAAGCGAGAGGTAATACCTGGCAAATCGCCTATGCCATCAGAATTTGAATCCTGAAACGAGCGGGGATAGATTTGGTATATGATGGCAGTTTCCCACCATTTTAAATTTTCCATACTCACCCGCCTTTCACTGAGCCGGCCAATAGCCCGCGAATGAAGTACCGCTGCATGGACAGGAAGACGATCACAGGCACGATCATTGAAATAACAGCAGAGGCATTCAACAGGTGTAATTGATCTTTAAACGTGCCTAATTGCTTTTGTAGACGAATTGGGAAGACCAAGTCAGATGAATTGTTGGGACCAATATAAAGCGCTACAATTAGATCATTCCACACCCAAAGGAATTGAAAGATGCTGAACGAGGCCAAGGCAGGCACCGACAGTGGCACGATGATGCGTGTGAAAATTTGCAAATGACTGGCGCCGTCTATCCTGGCGCTCTGGAGCAACTCTTTCGGCAGCCCGACAATGTAATTCCGCAGCAGATAAATGGCTAAGGGAAGCCCAAAGGCCGTATGGGTGATCCACAGGCTGGCAAAGGATTTAGAGGCTACCTGACAGCTGTCCGTGAGCCCACAATCAGTGAGCCAACTGTTCAAGGCCGTAGCCCAGGAGGCAATGCCGCTAAAACCCTGCAAGATGGGCAGAAACGCCAATTGCGTTGGCACCACCATCAAAGACACCACGATCACAAACAACCAATCCCGCCCTGGAAATTGCATCCAAGCAAAAGCATAAGCTGCAAAAGCGGCGATGGTGATCGGGATGATGGTCGCCGGAATTGTCACGATAAAGGACGATATCAAAGCATTTGGCACATTTTTATTGTCAAACAAGACTTCGATATACGCATCAGCGCCAAAAACAGGGTCTTGATTGATGAACACATCTAAATTTTTGGGCTTTGGTGCAGTGGCCTCGGGGAAGGTCCAAGTAAAGTCACCATTGTATTGGAACACAAAGCTCCCATCACGAACGACCATAGCCTCCCCTGCCGGGACCAATTTACGCACCAATTTTGTTTTACCCGGGCTTTCTGGATCCGCGATACGTGTCTTGATCAGGATGGATTTTACATCGCCTGACACTGGAAATCCGGAAGATTTTGCATTGATTCGTTCGAAAATATTGCCCTTCATGGTAATCAATTTTTCTGCGGCGACTTTGTCATGGGTTTGAAAGCGGTGTCCCAATTCCGTAGGGGTGAATGCTGTCCAAAATCCAGCGGTTTTGGCTTCTGTTTCAGATCTCAAAGAAGTCGAAAGGAGAGCGACAAACGGAACCACCCAAATAAAAACGATGAGGGCCAATACAATATGGCTAAGTGTTTTTGTCATCATTCAGCACCTTAATTTCCAAGCTCTTTTTGTTCCTTGCGGATGCGCCATCCGTTGAACACCATATTTGGTACAACGGTGAGCATGAGCATCACAGCAATGGCTGCATATAAATTATCCACATTATCGCCACCAATTGACCAATTGTTACGCGCATTTTCCATCATCGTGGCGAGAAGCAACTTATCATCATCATTTGCAGACAGGGCATATGGAATATCGAAAACTTTCAAAACCAGCACGACCAGTGTCGTCCAAACCACCAGCACAGTTGAATAAATCTGTGGCAGTTTAATGCGGAAAAACATCTGGAACGGATTTGCCCCGTCTATCGTTGCGGCTTCAATGGTATCCTCAGGCACACCTCGTAGCGCCGCCGAGAAAATTACCATGGCAAATCCAGTCTGAACCCACACTAAAATCCACATTAAAAAGAAATTGCCCCAAAACCTTAGGCTGTAAAGAGGCTCGTTATATTCAGCGGTATGACCCAATAAAGACTTCAGCAGTCCGATTTGATAGGAGGGTGTCGTGCCGTTAATGGTCTCAAGCGCCTCAATACCCCCGCCCGCGAAAATATTACGCCAGATGACCGCAGCCCCCACAAAGGAAATCGCCAGCGGTACGAAGATAAAGGTTTTGGCCACAACGCCCCAGCGGACAGAGTCCGCCAATACGGCAATCAAAAGACCAAGTATAATACAGGTGGATGGCACCAATATTAACCACATCAAACTGTTGCGCATCGCCAATCTGAATTGAAGGTAGCCCAAGGACTCCGGGTCCCATAAAAACGCATAGTTTCGAACCGATAAAGCCCCGTCATACTCTTGGAACGACAGTCCCAACGTTGACATGGCCGGAACCAGCAAAAACAAAAATAGCAAGACCAAGGTTGGACCAACAAAAATCCAAGGCTGGATAGCCTCAACAATATTGGACTGACGACCAATAGAGTCTTTGGCCTGATACCGGGCCAAACTCGTGTTAAGCCAGTTGGTAATACCAAAATAGAGAAACGAGATACCGACTGCAATAATGACGGACCGGATTGCAAAACCCATCTTAGCAAAGCGCTCTATCGTATCAAACTCAGGAAACGCCCATTCCCAGCGCGCATGCATCCACAGGCCCAAATTTGCCATTGCATCATCAAGAGGTGTGGTCACCACAAAAGCGAATATGGCGGTAATTGGCAGCAAAAATAAGATTGTAAGTAATATTGCTAATCCATTACTTGCGACGATCGGCTTTAGTGAGCGCATGAAATGATCCTAAATCAGGTCGTAAAAGTGGCACATTTTAGAAAAAAAGGAGCGCAAATTTTCCTGCGCTCCTTAATTGCGTAACAAAAGTTACATCTTACTTGATAGCATCCCATGCCGCCTGGATATTGTCACCAGTGGTTTGAGCATCTTGACCGTTTGCGAAGGCCGTCATTTCGGACCAGAACGCACCGGCACCGATAGCACCTGGCATCAGATCAGAAGCGTCAAAGCGGAATGTGGTGGCATTCGACAGAATTTCACCTTGCTTGCGCAACGCTGGTGTTGCGTAGGCAGACAAATCCGCACCTTTATGCGCAGTCAAGAATGTACCCTGCTGCATCCATGCTTCGTGGGCAGAAGCTTCGGTCATGTACTGGAAGAACGCCCGTGTTGCAGGTGAGTCTTTAGTCATGGTCCAAAGCGTACCTGCACCCAAAACAGGGTTGCCAAGGTTTGCAGCGGCGTATGGTGGGAAGTAGAAGAAGTCTGCTTCGCCGTTTGCAACTTCTTCACCCTTTTTTGGAAAGAACGCAGGGATGAATGACGCTTGACGGTGCATCAAGCAGCTTGCTGGTGAGGAAAACAGACCTTTTGGCGCGTCGCCAAAGAATGTTGTAGCCACGGAAGATGCGCCACCGGCAACATAGTCGTCATTGCGTGAGAACTGACCATAAACTTCCATTGCATTCAAAACTTCAGGGCTGTTGAATGCCAGATCGTTTGATACCCAACGGTCATAATTCTCTGGAGACGTTGTACGCAACATCAAATCTTCCATCCAGTCGGTTGCAGTCCAACCCGTCGCATTTCCGGACTCAACACCGATACACCAAGGTGTATTGCCATCTGCAACCATTTGGTCGGACAGCGCGATCAGCTCTTCCATTGTTGATGGAATGTCATAACCGTTATCTTCGAACTGCTCTGGAGAATACCAAACCAATGATTTCAAATCCATTTTGAATGCAAAGCCGTAAAAGTCATTTTTTCCGGATGCATCTGCATATGTGCCCAGATCAACCCATGATGAACCTGCACCATAGTTATCAGTCATCCAATCTGCGAGATCACTGCCCAGCGGAGCCAAGTGGCCCTCTTTTGCCATGTCAGCCGCAAGACCGGGTTGTGGAAAAATCGCAATGTTTGGAGCGTTGTTTGACCGCAAGTCAGCAACAACGAGGGCTGCAAAGTCACGTGAACCAGAGTATTGTACAACCGCACCAGTTGCCTTTTCAAAGCAACTTACTGTGTTGAGCAGCATCTCTTCGTCTTTGCCTTCCATGGAACCCGCAATCGTGATCACTTCACCCGAGAAGCTTCCGAGATCACCCAGCTTTGACGGCGTATCACATACGTTTGCATTGGCCATTCCTGCGAACGCTAAAGATGCTGCAGCTAATGTAGTGGCACCCATAAGTTTATTAATAAAAGACATAAAATTCCTCCCAAAAGTGTGTCTGTTGATCACCTAAAAAGATGCACTCGTCACGAATGCACCCCTACTGATACTCTATTTTTGCAACCGGTTGCAAATTAATTATTGATATCCCCGATTAACATTAAACAAACGCTAATAGAATTAAATGAAACCTCTCATTTTTATCAAAGCGCTTTGAGTAAATCATCGAATACTCGCTAAATCAAATTAGAGTCAAGAAAAAAATCTAATCAAATTTACTTGAATAATGAGTTAAATAGTAATAAATAATTTGAATGTATTCCTAAAAAAATAAAATAAATTACTGGAAGCGCTTTGATAAAAAATATTAATCTTAAACAATTGGCAGAAATTCTTAACCTCTCGCAAACAACCATAAGCCGTGCCTTAAACGGGTTCCCCGAGGTAAGCAGTCGGACCCGAAAACTAGTGATTGATGCCGCTGCCGAACACAATTATCAGCCAAACACACGGGCAAAAAGATTGGCCACCGGCAAGTCTTTGACAATCGGCCATTTGGTCTCGGTATCCAAAGAACATGAGATGGTGAATCCCATATTCTCAGACTTCATTGCCGGCGCAAGCGCCCGTTATGCCGAAAGCGGTTATGATCTGCTCCTGTCGCTCGTGCCGGATGAAGACGAATTTACAGCTTATAAGGAATTGGCCGCTCGCTCAGCTGTTGATGGTGTGGTTGTGCATGCCCCAAGAGTCAGTGAGCGGCGCATAGCATTACTCAATGAACTCAATCTTCCTTTCGTCGTTCATGGCAGATCAAGTGAAGCCGTTGAAGATTACAACTGGGTTGATGTTAACAATGAACGGTCATTTTTCAGAGCAACCCAATTTTTGATAGACTTGGGGCATGAAACAATTGCGTTAATCAACGGTGTAGCGGATATGGATTTTGCGATGCGGCGCTCATTAGGATTTCGACGAGCACTGTCCAAAAACAATATATATATATCAGATGACTATACCTTTAATGGCGAGATGACTGAGCCTTATGGATATAGGAGTACGTTGGTCCTCCTGGAACTCCCAAGACCGCCGACAGCCATTATTACGTCATCAATTATTGTTGCCAACGGAATCAGGCGCGCGCTGGAAGATAATGGGCTGAAACTCGGGCACGATATTTCCGTCATTACCCATGATGATGACCTGTCATATTTCAGAGATACGGCCACTGTACCCGTTTATACCGCAACCCGGTCCTCGGTGCGCGAAGCCGGGCGCATCAGCGCGGATCTTTTGATAAAAACCATTGAAGACCCAACCCGCGCCAAAGAAGGTATTCTATTGGATTCAGAATTGATCGTCGGCTCTTCAACAAAGCCGCCCAAACCCTAAAGCACAACACGCACCACAGCATACCTTAGGCCACTTCGCAGCCATTCGCCGCTTCGTATATTTCAAACCAAGTTTCGCGATCCATGGCAATACCACAGGCTGCATCAAGCGCCTGAATGCGTGACAAATTATTGGTGCCAAGCACTGGCAAAATTCGAGCCGGATGCGCCAAAAGCCATGCCACAGCCGCCGCCGCCGAATCTCCATCACCAATTGTTCCAAGAAGTGCCAAAAGCTTTGGATTATCGCCCGAAAACAGCGCGCCGCCTGCAAGAGGAGACCAAGCCATTGCAGGCACGTCGCGCTCTTGCAAAAAGGCCAAATCCCCATTGGTAAAAGCACCAGTTTCCAACACGCTGATCTCAATTTGGTTCGTGACCAAAGGGGTCTGCATCGCTGATTGCAGCAAGTTCCAATCATGAGGTTTGAAGTTTGATACCCCAACACTGCCCACTTTACCTGAAGCCACCGCCGCATCCAACGCCGCCCCGGTCTCGCGGTGATCCATCAACGGATCTGGACGGTGAATCAACAACAGATCAATATAATCCGTCGCCATTAACTGCAGGGAGTGATCCACAGAGGCTGCAATATGAGCCGCCGAAGTATCATAATGCTTCACCCGCGTGCTGGCATAGCGACCTGCTCCCACCAAAATATCGCATTTGGTAACAATTTCGATCTGGTCGCGCAGCTGTGGCGCGGCGCGAAGAGCATGGCCCAGAACCTCTTCCGCTTCGTATCCGCCATAGATATCGGCCTGATCCATAGTAGTGATGCCCTGCGCCAAACAGGCTTCAATCTTGGCCTGAACATGTGACGGGCTGGTATCGGTATCATCCGACAGCCGCCACATACCATAAATCAACCGGCTCAGCGTGACGTTATTAGTAAGAGAAATACGTTCCATTATCGACGGGGTCCATTTCCAAGGGGTGTTGCAGGCGTTGTGGTCGGAACGCGGCCATACTCATGCGGCAGAGAACAGGTTTTTAATTCGGGCAAAATCAGTTTTCCCACATAGTCACATTCGTCAAGATGTGGATATCCTGAAAATATAAAGGAGCGTATGCCCATTTTCTGATAGGATTCTATCTCAGACAACACCTGATCCACGGATCCCACCAATGCGGCCCCACAGCCTGAACGGGCTCGCCCTACCCCAGTCCAGAGATGCGGTTCAATGAAACCTTCCATATCGGCAAAATCCCGGTTGCGCGCTTGTCGCGACACGCCAAGAGAGCCGCTATCAAGGGCGCGGTCACGGATTGCACTTCCTGTGTCATCATCCAGCTTTGAAACCAATTCGCGGGCAAACTCCCGCGCTTCGGCCTCCGTGTCACGGACAATCATATGCACCCTCAAACCATAATCGATCGTGCGGCCATGAGCCTCGGCGCGGGCATTGACTGCAAGCATCCTGTTGGCCAGATCTTCTTTGCTCTCAGGCCACATCAGATACACGTCGCAATGCTCCGCACAAAGCTCAATAGCATCGGGTGAATAGCCACCAAAATATAGCAAAGGCCCACCATTTTGCTGATAGGGCCGCGCAGGCTCTGTGCTTACCCCCTCAAAATTATAAATTTTGCCATTAAAGTTGATCTCATCTTGGGTCCAGGCCTGTTTCAAGATTTGTACAACCTCACGAGATCGTTGATAGCGGTATGGGCTTGGTTCTTTTTGACCGGGAAAATCTGAGGAAATAACATTGAGCGTCAACCGCCCCTTGAGCATGTGGTCCAACGTCGCCACTGTGCGCGCCAACATGATGGGATGCATCTCACCACAGCGGATGGCAGCCAGCATATTGATATTGTCAGTAATTGGCGCACAGCCAGCGACGAAAGACAGGGTGTCTTGGCCTACCTGATAAGAGGATGGGCAGAGGATATTGCGAAAACCATTGGCCTCAGATTTTTGCACAATCTGACTGCAATGCTCCCAAGATGAACGCAGCGCCCCATCTGGCATGCCCAAATATTGGTAATCGTCAGAACAGAGCGCCGAAAACCACGACACTTCTAGGGCATTTGACCCTGCGGAGGTGATGGGAACAATGCTCATGAGCGGATAAAAAACTTTACTTGCATTCATCCATTTAAACCCGCATTTAAATGTAGATCAATAGTGTATCAATTCCGAGACTCCATGACACAAACTACACCACATTCCGGCTCTTTACCGGCTTATGTGCAGATCAGCGAAGTGATTGCTCGGCGCATCCATGCCGGCCAGCTTTTGGGTGGGGAACGCCTGCCGACCGAGCGGACGATGGCGGCCGAATTTGGGGTCGCAGTTGGGACATTACGCAAGGCCTTGCATATGTTGCAAAAACAAGGCCTCATTCAACCCAAGCATGGCTCAGGAAATTACGTAAATTCTTCTCCACAAGCCTCTAATTTATATTCTTTTTTTCGATTAGAATCGCTTACAGGCGCTGGACTTCCAACGGCAGAACTACTCACCGTGGACCGGCTGCCCAAGCCCCAAAAGACCCCCTATTTTGGCCCTGATACGCATGGGTTTCGCTTTCGCAGATTGCGGTACTTAGACCATCATCCCGCGGCTTTGGAGGAAATTTGGTTGGACGGATCTGTCGCCACGTCTGTTGGGCGTCACGAGGTGTCAGAGTCACTTTATCATACCTACCAAACTCGGTTTGGATTTTGGATTGTGCGCGCTGAAGATCACGTAACTTTCGCGCCAGTTCCGTACTGGGGCATAGATCAATTTGGCCTGCGTCCGGGCGACACGGCCGGATATGTCGAAAGAATCGCTTGGGCAAATACCGGCAAGCCTCTTGAATTTTCCCGCAATTGGTACGATCCAAACGTGGCACGTTATGTTGCCCGCATCAAATAAGGATATGATATGACCCTAAACTATGGATTGATCGGCTGTGGCATGATGGGCCGTGAGCATATTCGTAATATTGCTCTGCTAGAAGATGTCGAAATTTCAGTGGTTTTTGAACCAGATTTAGAGATGCGAGCGCTTGCGGCACAAACCCTGCCCCAAGCTGTGATGGTCGACAGTCTTGAAACGCTTTTGGCGCATGACCCATTGGATTGCTTAGTAATTGTCAGTCCAAACCATTGCCACATGCCTCAGCTTATCGAGATTGCCGCCCAACGTGCCCTGCCTATTCTATGTGAAAAACCCTTGTTCACCAATCCGGCAGATCTTGCGCTGGCTCAGTCATTTGCGCAGTCCTACCCAAGTCAAGTTTGGGTGGCGATGGAATATCGTTATATGCCACCGGTTGCCGCACTTATAGCACAGGCCCAAGAGATCACCGGCGGGATCAAAATGCTGACCATCCGCGAGCATCGGTTTCCGTTTCTGCCTAAAGTTGGTGATTGGAACCGCTTCAACATAAATTCTGGTGGCACATTGGTCGAGAAGTGTTGTCACTTCTTTGACCTGATGCGCTTTATTTTGGGATCTGATCCGGTACGGATCATGGCCAGTGCGGGGCAAGAGGTAAACCATCTCGATGAGACCTATAACAGTCAAGTCCCAGACATTTGGGATTGCGGCTATGTCATAGTAGATTTTGCCAATGGCGCACGCGCGATGCTGGAGTTGAGCATGTTTGCCGAAGGCTCTGAATACCAGGAGGAAATTCATGCCGTTGGTCCAAAGGGCAAGATTGCCTGCAATGTGCCGGGCCCAACCCGGTTTTGGCCGGAGCATATGGCCGAGCCACCCGTGCCACATATAATCCTCAGCCCCCGCAGCCCGATGAATCCAACTCGCATCGACACGCCAGTGCCAACAGCTTTGCTGGCCGCCGGTGATCACAACGGCTCAACCTTCTATCAACATCAGAGATTCCAAGCTGCTGTATTGGGAAGGCTTTCTGCTGAGGTGGGTCTCCAAGACGGTATTTGGGCTGTGCGCATGGGACAAGCCGCCCAGAAGTCAGCTTTAGAAAAAAAGGTTATTGAGCTATAGCCTCAGCCGTGCGTTAGTTTTGACACTAAATTTAGGGTCGAGGGATCATTCTCAGGGCCGGGCTGTGCCCCTGAAATTACAGGACCAAGAGCGGTGGCCAATTCCTTGCCCAGCTCCACCCCCCATTGATCAAAGGAATTAATCCCCAAAATAACACCCTCAACGAAGACGCGATGTTCATAGAGTGCGATCAACTGCCCCAAGCAATAGGGCGTCAATTTAGGATAGATCAACGTAGTAGAGGGCCGGTTGCCCTTGAATACCCGATGGCGGGCTTGGCGCTCCAGCTCTGAACCTTCAAAGCCTTTGGAGGCTGCAATAGCGCGCGCTGCATCCAAGTCACGCCCAAGCATCAATGCCTGCGACTGGGCCAAGCAATTGGCCTGCAAAAGCTGATGCTGATGGGTTAAATCGGGCTCATGGCCTTGCCGCGCGATCATAAACTCACAAGGTATGATATGTGTGCCTTGATGGATCAGCTGGTAAAAGGCATGCTGCCCATTGGTCCCCGGCTCTCCCCAGACAATCGGGCCTGAGGAGACGGTAAGATCTTGACCATCAATGCCCACGCTCTTGCCGTTGGATTCCATTTCGAGCTGCTGCAAATAAGCTGGAAACCGCGATAAGCGTTGCTCATATGGTAGCACGGCCCGTGTGGCATAGCCTACAACCTGTGCGTGCCAAATCCCAACCAAAGCCAGCATGACCGGGAGGTTGTCAGCGCCGTCAGCAGACTGGAAGTGATCATCCATTGCTGCCGCACCGTTCAAAAACGCGATGAAGTTGTCGGCGCCAATCGCGAGTGCAAGACTCAGACCAATCGGCCCCCAGAGTGAATAACGCCCCCCAACCCAATCCTCAAAGCCAAAGACCCGATCAGGACTGATGCCAAAGGCTGCAGTTTTATCATCAGCGGTGCTGAGGGCTACAAATTGATCCGCGGGGTTGGCCACGCTCTGCCCCATCCAGCGCAATGCGGTTTCCGCATTGGTGAGAGTCTCAATGGTTGTGAATGTTTTGGAAGCTACAATCACCAATGTGGTTTGCGCATCAAGACCGGCCAAGACATCCGTCACATGCGCGCCGTCCACATTGCTGACATAATGGACTTTTGGTCCTTGTGAGTAGGGTTTCAACGCAAGATAGGCCATTGCGGGTCCGAGATCTGAACCACCAATGCCGATGTTCACAATATCAGTATAGGCGCCACCCCGCCCTTGCAGCGCACCGCTGCGCAGCTCTTCGGCAAATTTAAGCATCCGCGCACGGGTGGCCAGCACGTCGGGCATCACATCTTGCCCGTCCACGGTGACAGCTCCAGAGGACTTGCGCAGGGCGGTGTGCAAAACCGCACGGTCTTCGGTGATATTGATTTTTTCACCACTGAACATTGCCGCACGCTTGTCCGCAAGTCCGGCTGTTTTGATCAGCTCAAGCAGCATCCTAAGGGTTTCGCGGTCGATATTGGTTTTTGAATAATCAAAAAACAAACCATCCGTTTGTACTGCAAAATCATACGCCCTACTTGTATCAAACAACGTTGTTATTTTGCGATCTCTGACCGCCGCGTATTTTACTTTCAACGCCGTAAACATTTACTATTCCTAACTTGGACACCAATGCACTGTGGCATTTGGCAAAAACTGGGCAATTGGAGCCTCGGCGGATGAATAAATCTGAGCCCGTGCCAACGCCGCTTTCTTTTCAGCGCCCAAAATCAAAACATGGGTGCAAATGGCCTTGGTAAGCGCATTAGCGCTTAAGGTCACGCGAGGCTCAAGGTCGCCACCAACTGGCACCATCGGCACAACGGCTGCCGCCTCAGCACTCTGCGCCCAAGCCAACTCTGCAGCGCCCGGAAACAGCGAGGCGGTGTGCATGTCAGCACCCATGCCCAAAACCAAGACGTCAATCGGAAAATGGGGTGCGACGCGATCAGATAAGATGGCAGCCCCCACGTTCGGATCACAACCCGGCTCAAACAGTGCCACATAGCCCGCGTCTTGAGCTGCATTGACCAACAGCCGGCCTTTGATAAGAGCAGTATTTGACCTTGGGTTATCAGAGGGCACCCAACGTTCATCAGTTAACATAACCGTAACATTGGCCCAATCAAGATCAGCCTGACTTAGCAAATCAAACAACGGGCCCGGCGTGCTGCCGCCGGGAACAGCCAGAGTTGCACGGCCATTCTGCACCAGGGCTGCGGACAGCTCATCTGCCAATTGCGCGGCCAAGCTTTGCATCATCTCAGCCGCATTTGAGTAACTCGACAGCTGCATCATTTAACTTCGCGCCACCGACGCCCATCACGGTGGATAAGCGCCATCGCATCCTCTGGGCCAACACTCCCCACATCATAGATTTTGGGAACATCGTTACGGTTTTCCCAGGCATTGATGATCGGGTCAGTCCATTTCCAGGCCGCTTCAACCTCATCACCACGCATAAACAGGGTTTGATCCCCCCGGATCACATCCATGATCAAGCGTTCATAGGCATCAGGTGTGTCCTCAGAATGCTCGCCAAGTGCATCTGCAAAGGTCATATCCAAAGGCACGTGGATCAACCGCATGCCGCCGGGGCCTGGCTCTTTAATGGTCACATCCAACGTCATCCCTTCGTTGGGTTGCAGTTGAATAGACAAAACATTTTGTTTTTCATCGCTTGATTTTTCAAAGATCGAATGAGGCAGTTTTTTGAAAACAATTGCAATTTCAGAGGTCCGCGCCTTCAGTTTCTTACCTGTACGCAGATAAAAAGGGACCCCTGCCCAACGCCAGTTTTCAATATGGGTTTTAATAGCCACATAGCTTTCGGTAAAACTGCGCGGGTTTCCAGCGTCATCCCGGTAGCTCGGCATGGTGGCGGTGGCGTCATATTGCCCGCGCACCACGTGATGCGGCTCAACCTTTGCCAAGCTGCGGATCACTTTTAGCTTTTCATCGCGCACAGCATCGGGGTCAAAATGCGACGGTGGTTCCATCGCAATCAAACACAACAGCTGCATCAAGTGGTTTTGCACCATATCGCGCATGGCACCCGATTTATCGTAATAAGCGCCACGCCCGCCAACACCTACAATTTCCGCTACAGTTATCTGAATATGATCAATATATTGAGCGTTCCAAAGTGGTTCGAACAACAGGTTACCAAAGCGCACGGCCATCAGATTTTGCACAGTTTCTTTGCCAAGGTAATGATCAATGCGATAGATTTGGTTTTCGTCAAATTGTGCAGATAAAATTGCATTGAGGCTCTTCGCACTCTCCAGATCGCGGCCAAAGGGTTTTTCAACCACGATGCGCGCCTCTGGTGTGGCAATGCCCCATGTATTCAGCCGCGATGCTATATCGCCAAACAATCCAGGACCTACTGAGAAATAGTAGGCATTTACGAGATTTTTGCGCACCATGGCCGCCAATTCGGCCCAACCGCCATCACCGCGAATATCTATAGCCACGTAGTTCAACTGAGCTAAGAAGGCGCCCAGCTGGGCGTTTTCCACGTCGGTGGGCGCGCCAAATTCGGCAATTGCGGCGCGGATCATGTCTTGATAGCCAGCCTGTCCAAGATTAGCGCGTGCCGCCCCAATGATACGAGCGTTGGGGGGCATTTGACCGGAACAAAACCGACGAAACAGGCCCGGCAAAATCTTGCGACGGGCCAAATCGCCAGTGCCACCAAAAATGATGAGATCAAAAGGATCAACGGGAATTACTCGGGAGACCATTTGAGGATCCTTTGAAATGTTTGCGCTAACGGTGACTTACAACGGCTCAAAGCCCCTGTCCACCTTATAGGGCGCAATCACGTCTGTGTCAGCATGTTTGCTAAGGGTTTTTTATTGGAGGATGGCGATGTATGACGGTATGTATAAATTACTTAAATGGGTTATTCATGGACGATCACATCATTATCGCCAACAAAAATAAATTTTCTAACCAAAATATAACCGCCAAAGGCGAAGAACGGGCCCGTGTGGCACTAACCCATCCGGAAACACTTTGGTTCAATACTGGCACGTTATGTAATATTGAGTGCGTTAATTGTTACATCGACAGCAGCCCAACCAATGATGCGTTGGTCTATATAACTGCAGGTGAGGTTAGCTATTATTTGAAGCAGTTGATCACCCGCAATTGGCAAGTGCGCGAAATCGGCTTTACCGGTGGCGAGCCCTTCATGAACCCTGAGATGATTGAAATGGCCCGACGCAGCTTGGCCGCAGGCTATGAGGTGCTTATTTTGACCAACGCAATGCTACCGATGATGCGCAAACATATGCGCTATGGCCTCACCGAGCTGAACACTGCCTACCCCGGAAAGTTAACGCTTCGAATTTCTTTGGATCACTTCAATGAAGAGCAGCACGACACCGAGCGAGGGAAAGGAGCATTTCAAAAAACTTTGGCCGGAATGAATTGGTTGAGCGATGCGGGCATTCGGATGGCGGTGGCTGGTCGCACAATTTGGGGCGACACCGACAGCGCCAGCCGCACAGGCTATAGCGCATTGTTCGCCGAACATGGTTATGACATTGATGCGCAAAATCCAGCGGCTACAGTGCTGTTCCCCGAGCTGGACGAAACAGTGGAAGTTCCCGAAATTACAACAGCCTGCTGGGGGATTCTCAACAAAGATCCTAGCAGCCTGATGTGTGCCTCTTCGCGGATGGTGGTCAAGCGCAAAGGGGCCAATAAGCCCGCAGTTTTGGCCTGCACGCTTCTGGCATATGCGCCGGAGTTTGAATTGGGTACCAGCCTACAAGAAGCTGAAACAGATGTGGCTCTCAACCATCCCCATTGTGCAAAATTCTGTGTTTTAGGTGGGGCCAGCTGTTCAGGTTAGGCCTGTAGCTCCGCATCCCAGTAGAGAAAATCAACCCAGCTTTCATGAAGGTGATTTGGCGGGAATTTGCGCCCCAAATTGCGCAACTCTTCCGATTGTGGCTTTCTAATAGGTTTGCGCAGTAGCATTCCGGACTGTTTCAAACTGCGTGACCCTTTTTTGAGATTACACTTTGAGCAGGCCGCCACCACATTTTCCCAACTGGTTATGCCGCCACGGGCGCGTGGCACCACATGATCAAAAGTTAAATCTCCCAATCCACTGCAATATTGGCAGGAAAATTCGTCGCGTAGGAACAGATTGAACCGCGTAAAGGCCACGGTATTTTGCGGCTTCACATAGTCGCGTAGCACCACCACAGATGGAATTCGGATTTCGGTGGTGGGAGAGCGAACAATCTCGTCATATTCCGCAACAATCTGCACCCGATCGAGCCAAGCAGCCTTCACCGCATCTTGCCAGCTCCACAGGGACAATGGGTAATACGACAGTGGCCGAAAATCTGCGTTCAGCACCAAAGCGGGCCTCTGGGTCAAACCCGACGGCTCCCTCACAAAGTCTGTCCTGAAATTTCCGCCCATGCCTGTCGCCCCTCAGCAAGTCAACTCAAAATTAAACCATCTTGGGCGCCGATGGGACGCCCCGTTTGATGTTTGAGAATACTATATCTAGGGAAATTAATCAGGCAAGTCCTGTATGTAGAAATCTCGAGGGGCGTTAGTCCATTGCAAGCTGTTGCCGCATGAAGGCCAAAGCCACCTGCAAACCATCAGGCCCGATGCCATGGGCCGTACCTTTCATTACATGTGCGTAGACGTCCTTAAACCCAGCCGCCTCCAAGCCTTCTGCCGCATGGGGCAAAGCGTCAATAGGCACCACATCATCCTCATCTCCATGCACCAGCAATATAGGCATAAAAGAGGTAACTTCATCGACCAACAATTCATGCTCTAGAAGACGTCCAGAAAAAGCCACAACCCCTGCAACAGGATCCTCGCGCCGTGGGGCCACATGCAAAGCCATCATTGTGCCTTGCGAAAATCCAAAAATGATCACCTGTTCGGGCAGCAGATCATAATCCACCATAACACCGTCGAGATAGGCTTCCAAATCTAAGGCCGCCGCGCGCAAACCATTCGCCGAATCTTCCTCAGAAGATCCATCAATCCATGGAATCGGGAACCATTGAAGCCCCATGGGAGACAGGGCGGTGTTTTCTGGCGCATCGGGTGCCAGGAACATCGTATCGGGCATATGTTCCGTCAAAACATCTGCTAAGCCCATAAGATCAGCTCCATTTGCGCCGTAACCGTGCAAAAAGATAACGGCTGAAGTCACATCACCACTTTCTGGCATCCGACTGACTGAATTCAAAACTCGTGTCATATTAATTCCTCGCGCGATTTGTGATCTTTGTAATAGGCCCACAACAGGCGCGCTGCAACAGATCTCCATGGCGACCAAGCCTGTGCCAAATCGCGCATCATTTTTTCACCGGGGCGGACTGGTAGATTGAAGACCAGTCGCGTGGCCTCCTGCAATGCCAGATCCCCATGCGGAAACACATCCGCCCGTCCAAGAGCATGCAAAGCATAGACTTCCGCCGTCCAGCGCCCGATTCCGGTTATCTGAGTCAAAGCCGACAGTACCGCCTCATCAGGGAGGTTAGCCAGCCCATCATAATCAAGCAAACTTTCAGCCAATGCATGCGCATAGCAAATTTTTAGGCGTGAAAGCCCCAATTGCGCTAAGTGTTCTGGTGTGGCCCGCGCCACATCCGATTGCGCTGTCAGCCCTGCCTGCTCCACCCGGGTCCAAATCGCCGCGGCTGACGCCACAGAGACCTGTTGGCCGATAATGGCCTGAAACAATGTGGTGAAACCTTTCGGTTTGCGCCTCAGGGGAATCGGGATGCCGCTGAAGTAAATTGCAGTAAATTCTGAGATAGCCAGCTGCTCCACCGCCACTGCGATATCCTGTGCGCTCTCAATAGTTACGATTGCCATTGCCGCAACCACTGCTCAATCTCAGGCAGGCTTTGCACAGATAGCCCGCCACAAGGCGCGGGCCGCGCGATCATCAATACTGAAGTGCCCAACAGGCGCGCCGCATCAAGCTTGGTCCGGCTTGCAGCACCACCCGCATTTTTAACCACCAATACATCGACGTTCAACTGCCGAAAGAGCGCCTCTTCATCTGCCACAGAAAATGGTGGCCGGCCGATAAGATACTGCCCATTGGGCCATGGAAATTCACCATCCGGCTGATCAATCTGACGGCAAATCAGACGAGCATGCGATAGGTTGGCAAATTTGGACAGGCTTTGACGGCCCGTGGCCAAAAACACCACAGCGCCCGCCTTTATATGGTCAGCGGCCTCTGATTCATCTGTCAGAGTGATCCAGTGATCGCCCACCATTGGTACCCACTCAGGCCGCTCAAACCGCAGCAAGGGTAGGCCAATCTCGTGTGCAATCTCAAAACTGCGGCGGGTGATGTTGCTGGCAAAGGGATGGGTGGCGTCAACAATGGCTGTTATCTGATGCGCCTTAAGATAGTCCCGAAAGCCGTCCGCTCCGCCAAACCCACCGTAACGCGTCTGAATGGCCAGTTTGACCGGTTGCCGTGTCACACCCGCAAGGCTGGCAATGGCCCGGATGCCCTGCGTTGCGCAATACTGCGCGATTTGGCGTGCCTCGCCAGTGCCGGCCAAAATTAAAACTGTCATATCTGCGCCAAAATTAGCCCAGCCCGGTCAATCACAACACAGTCAACCGCGATTTCATTAGTTTTTAATATTGATTGGCAATTGCGCAAAGCTGCCTCAACCACCCAATTCGCCATATCTGTCCCAGAGAGACTATAGGCTTGCAGAGCTGTGTTGGCAGCCGCCAAATTGGGTTGTCCCATCACATCCGCTAGCTGTTGAAAATCCACCTGCGAGCGGTCGGAGTGCAAATCGCGCGCACCCTGCGCCAATTTGGTCATCTTACCTATACCGCCTCCAACCGTGAGGCGCGGCACGGGATGGCGCCCAAGATATTTCATCAAGCCACCGGCAAAATCACCCATATCCAGCATCGCTGTTTCTGGCAAAGCGTGCAGGGCTTGCACTGCGCGCTCAGATGTGGCCCCAGTGCAGCCCGCCACATGCGGCGTGCCTTCCGCGCGCGCCACATCAATACCACGGTGGATTGAGGCAATCCATGCGGCACATGAAAAGGGTCTTACAATGCCCGTAGTACCCAATACAGATAGCCCCCCCACGATACCAAGCCTTGGGTTCCAAGTTTTCATAGCCAATTCGGCCCCGCTGGGAATTATTATGGTGATATCAACATCCGGGCTTTGACCATAAAATACTGCCAATTCATCCACCTGCGCCTGCATCATCTGACGTGGCACGGGATTGATTGCAGGCTCACCCACGCCAATCGGCAAGCCAGCTTTGGTGATGGTTCCAACGCCCGCGCCCGCATGAAAGTGCACGCCGCCTGAAGAGGTCGCGATCCGCGCAATGATGAGCGCACCATGGGTGACATCGGGATCATCCCCCGCATCCTTGGTGATGCCAATCTCAATCCATCCATCTTTGGCTTCATGATGGGCAATTTGAAAGATCGGCTGTTCGCCCTTTGGTAGGGTGATTTGCACCTGAGACAGCCGCGTGCCGCCCCAAAGCTCGCACAGCCCGGCGCGTACGGCGGCGGTAGCGCAAGCGCCGGTTGTCCAACCACGACGGAGAGGGGGTGTTTTGCTATGTTCCATGCTTCCACTATATCAAGGCATTTCATGCCGCCAATCACAAAGCGCAGGTCGCTTGCACACTATTTAACCGCCGCGTTATTCGTCATAAGGTGAGTTATGAGCGATTCACCTTCCCTTCCCCCTAAAAAATGGCCCGAGTTACGGCCTGGCTGGGTGTGGCTTTGCGGCGCAGGCCCCGGCGATCCCGGCCTGCTGACCCTGCATGCTTTGAACGCATTGCGCCAAGCTGACGTGGTGGTCTATGACGCATTGGTTGGCACTGAGATTTTGGAATGGGCCGACGATGCTGAGTTGATCTATGCAGGCAAGCGTGGCGGCAAACCCTCCGCCAAACAGCGCGATATTTCGCTGCATCTGGTGGAATTGGCCCGCGCGGGAAAACGTGTGCTACGCCTCAAAGGTGGTGATCCCTTCGTCTTTGGCCGTGGCGGCGAAGAAGCGCAGACCTTGGTGCAACATGGCATCCCTGTGCGTATCATTCCCGGTATATCTGCGGGTATCGGCGGTTTGGCCTACGCGGGCATTCCCGTCACCCACCGCGATGTGAACCAATCGGTCACCTTTGTCACCGGACATGACCAATCCGGCACCACGCCGGACTCTCTCAATTGGGATGGTATCGCGCGGGGCAGTCAAGTAATCGTTATTTATATGGGCATGAAGCATATTGATCACATCACGCAAAGCTTGATGGTCGCCGGGCGCAGCCCCTCCGAGCCGCTGGCCTTTGTTACCTCCGCCACACTAGAGCACCAACAGGTTGTGGAAAGCACCTTGGGCACTGCAGTGGCCGATGCTAAAGCCGCAGGCATTGAGCCGCCTGCTATAATTTGCGTGGGACGCTCGGTGCTAATGCGCCAAGTTCTCGACTGGCAGTCAATGGAAGCCGGCATCCCCGCGCGCAATCTCGACCCGCTTGGACGAGGCCGTCCCGCAGAGAGCGCATGACACGTGTCATGATCGCCGCCCCCAGCTCAGGCGCAGGCAAAACAACCGTGACTTTGGCATTGATGCGGATATTGCGCCGCGAGGGCATCCCTTTCCAACCGGCAAAGTCTGGTCCCGATTATATAGATCCGCGGTTTCACGAGGTGGCAGCAGGCTGCACATCGGTTAATTTAGACGCTTGGGCGATGCCCTTGTCGCAAATCAAGAATCTGTCCGGACCGGGCAACCTGATCGTTGAAGGGTCTATGGGCCTATTTGACGGGGCAGGTTTGGCCGGCAAGGGATCTGCGGCAGATTTGGCGAATATGCTGTCACTACCGGTGATCTTGGTGATTGATGCAGCCAAAACCGCACATTCTGTTGCGGCTATGGTACAGGGATTCGCACGATTTGATCCACGGGTCACGGTCGCAGCAGTGATTTTCAACCGTGTCGGTAGCCCGCGACACCTCCAAATGCTGCAAGCGGCTCTTTCAGGCTCAGGCATCCCGGTATTTGCCCATCTGCTGCGCTCTGAAAATTATGCCCTGCCTGAGCGGCATCTGGGGTTGGTTCAGGCCAGTGAAAACAGAGATTTGGACGGCTGGATTGACCGGGTGGCTGATGCATTGTCTATGAGCCTTGATTTACCAGCCCTCTGCGCACTCACTGGCGAAGCTGTCAAAACCGAATTCATCCCCGCCCCACCACCGGCACAACACATTGCCATAGCACGGGACCTGGCCTTTGAATTTTCCTACCCGCATCAATTGCGCGGCTGGCAAGAGGCTGGGGCTTCGTTGTCGTTTTTCTCGCCCCTAGCTGATGAAGCCGCCCCAAAGGATTCAGGCTATATTTTTCTGCCCGGCGGCTATCCAGAACTGCACGCACCACAGCTGGCCGCAGCGCAAAAGTTCAAGGCCTCAATGGCACGCTATGCCGCTACCGGATCCGCCATCTACGGTGAATGTGGCGGATATATGGTGTTAGGGCGCGGATTGGTGGATGCTAAGGGCGGACGCCATGAAATGCTGGGCCTTTTGCCATTGGAAACCAGTTTTCAAACACCGAAATTGCATCTGGGTTATCGCCAGCTCACCCCATTGAGCGATCATTTCACAGGCGCGCTGGGCGCACATGAATTTCATTATGCCACAACGCTGACCGCAGATGGCCCACCTCTATTTGCTGCAGAGGATGCAGATGGCGCTTTTTTGGGCAATATGGGGTTGCACATCGGGCAAACCTGCGGTTCTTTCGCACATATTATTACAGGGCCATAACGCCCTTGAAGGGTTACCCATGTCAGCAGATTTAACCGACGACCGTCAGGCCAAGCGCAATGTTGCAGTTTTGGTTGCCGCTCAAGCCATTTTGGGTGGGCAAATGCCGATGATGTTCATCGTTGGGGGCCTCGCGGGCGGCATGTTGACAGGCAATCCTTGCTTTGCCACCCTTCCAATCTCCCTGATCGTCTTTGGCTCCATGACAACAGCGCCATGGTTGTCACCTTTGATGCAGAAATATGGCCGTAAAACTGGATTTTTTGTAGGGGCCATTGCCGGTGCTCTTGGCGCTGCGGTTTCTGCATATGGTCTTTACATCGCCTCCTTTACTATCTTCTTGATGGGGGCTTATCTTTCGGGAATATACATGTCGGCGCAAGGATTTTACCGCTTTGCCGCCACGGACACTGCCTCAGACGGCTTTCGCCCTAAAGCAATTTCCTATGTCATGGCCGGAGGATTGATTTCTGCTGTCTTAGGGCCTCAACTTAATAAACTGGTGCAGGATGCCTCAGTTATTCCATTTTTGGGCAGCTATATCGCAATTATTGCACTCAATTTGGTTGGCATGTTTCTATTTCTATTGCTGCGGATGCCAAAAGGCACCGCCAATGAACCCAAAGCCATTGCCCCAACTCCGCCGCGCAGCCGAAAAGAGCTATTGCGCAATCAAAAGATCTTTGTAGCGATTTCAGTTGGCATGGTGGCCTATGCGCTGATGAACCTGGTCATGACCTCCACCCCGCTTGCAGTGGTGGGCTGTGGTTTGACCAAGAACAATGCCAATGACATCGTTTCAGTCCATGTGATCGCGATGTTTTTGCCTTCATTCTTCACAGGACATCTGATCACTCGCTTTGGTGTTGAGCGGATCATGGGTCTTGGCCTGATTATTTTGGCAGGTGCTGGCGTTGTGGCGCTCAGCGGCATGGAACTTCCAAACTTTTTCTTCGCACTTATGTTGCTGGGATTGGGTTGGAACTTCGGCTTTATTGGCGCCACCACACTTTTGACCAGTGCCCATGCCCCGCATGAACGTGGCCGGGTACAGGGCATGAATGACGCGATTGTCTTCGGCTGTGTGACCATTGCCTCCATCGCCTCAGGGGGCTTGATGAATTGTACCGGGGGTTCGGTGGTCCAAGGCTGGGCTGCGGTCAACTATGCGATGGTGCCCTTCTTGCTGATGGCAGGCACGGCCTTGCTATGGTTGTTGATGATGAATAAACGCGCAACCTAGCGGCAGCGCCAAGCGCGCCAAGCCCGCGCAATGGCTGTGGATATTGGGAAGTCAGGAATAGCTCCCATTTCTACCGCCCCAGGGCTGTGCATTACGAAGCGCAAAACACGCATGCAATCTGCGGTCTCAATCAGTGCCGGGGATTGGATGCGCGGTGCTTTCATTTCATAAGCTGTCTGGCATAGATCACTGTAAATATGTACTTTTTTATTCTCAGACCAAACAGGTACCTTCAGCTCAATCAAAGCTGGGATACCGCGTAAAAATCGCGCAAGACCAAGCTGGGTAGCATGCACCTCAAGCCCTGTTAGATTTATAGGCAGATGCCCCAAACCATCAAGAGCGGCCAACATTGGGCCCATAGTTATATCGCGCACATGGTTTAAGAGTGCCTCTGGTCCATCAAACCCTTCTTTGTAAATATCCCAGCGGCGCGCCAGAACCATCAAATCAAGGGCCTCAGCCCCTTTTGGGGTTAGAACCTCGGCCAAAGCATCCACAACTTCATGCTTCCGTGCTCGGCCATGCTCAATCTCTTCAAATACATCGCGCCACCATTGCAGGCGCATTTCAGCAATAACAGGTTCTTGGGTCATCCAAGGAGCGCGGGCCACCTCAGCGGTGGCCGCATAGATTGGCAGCAAGACCCTGCGCGCTTCCAGAGGTGCTGACATGGCAGCGGCAAAACGCTCCGGATCCACACGACTCACCAAATTTGCACAGGCTTGCAGGCTCATTCAAGTAAATCCGGATCAAATGCCTCAGTGATCACCGCCTCTGACAGACCACCGGGCTTATCAACCACCTCAACGCCAGCAGCGGCCAATTGCGCGCGCACCGCATCCGCTTTAGCAAAATCACGTTTAAACTTGGCTTGGCTGCGGGCCGTCAGTAAAGCCTCAACCCGCACCATGACGTCATCACTCGCTTGTTTAGGCTGCCACCAATCGCAATCAGCCGCAAAAAGCCCCAAAAACTGCCCTGCCGCCAAAACGGCATCCGCATCCCCGGCCTTGGCTAGTTCATGCATCCGCATCAAAGCCCCGGGGGTGTTAAGATCATTGGCCACATGGTCCAGTACCGCCCCATCCAAAGACGCAGGGCGTGCGTTCTTAACCAATTCATGCCATTTGCGCAGGGTGGTGGCGGCATTATCCGCCTTTTTCTGAGTCCAATCCATCGGTTTGCCGTAATGGGTGGAGAGCAAAACAAAGCGGATCACCTCTCCTGGAATTTTCTGCTGCAAAAGATCCCGCACGGTGAAAAAATTGCCAAGAGACTTGGACATCTTTTTGCCCTCAACCTGAAGCATCTCATTGTGCATCCAAAATTGGGCAAAAGATCCCTCGGGATGGGCGCAGCTGCTTTGCGCAATCTCATTCTCATGATGCGGGAACATCAAGTCATTGCCACCGCCATGAATATCAAAGCTGTGGCCAAAATGATCATGCACCATGGCAGAGCATTCAATATGCCACCCAGGACGGCCACGCCCCCAAGGGCTGTCCCACCCGGGCGTTTGCGCATTCGACGGCTTCCAAAGTACAAAATCCATTGGGTCGCGCTTGTAGGGCGCCACTTCCACCCGCGCCCCTGCAATCATGTCATCAATCGAGCGTCCCGAAAGCGCGCCATAATCAGGGCAGCTGTTCACATTAAACAGCACATGCCCTTCAGCGGCATAGGCATGCCCCTTGGCAATCAAATCCTCAGTCATGGTGATCATCTGAGCGATGTAATCTGTCGCACGCGGCATGATGTTGGGCTCAAGCGCAGCCAGCGCCCCCATATCAGACATGTACCAGCCGATGGTTTCTTCGGTGATATGAGAGATATCGCGCCCCGTGGCCGCAGCGCGGGCGTTAATTTTGTCATCAATATCGGTAAAATTGCGCGCATAAGTGACGTGATCTGCCCCATAGACCTCGCGCAGTAATCTAAAAAGACTATCAAACACTACAACAGCCCGAGCATTGCCCAGATGCGCCCTGTCATAAACCGTTGGGCCACAGACATACATGCGCAGATTGTCTGCATTCAGTGGCGTAAAAACCTCCTTGCGGCGTGTTTTTGTGTTGTGAAGCTTAATCTGGGTCATGCGCTATGTCCTGAAGTTTTGAAGGCGGGGCCAAGGGGCAACTTTTTGGCAAAGACTGAGGCAGGCGCCATATTGGCACAGACACCTCATCACTATGATCAACAACGCCATTTCATTGGGCATATATACTCGGCTGACCCATGCGTTTCAATTGCACAAAACCAATTTGACGAATCTATCTCAATAGGTCCAAGTCACAGAATGAAATTGGCAAACCGCATAACCGCTCTCACCCCTGGTGGATCAGATGGATGGGAAGTGTTTTACAAAGCACGCGCCCTAAAAAACTCTGGTCAACCGGTCATTGAACTGACCATTGGGGAGCATGATATCCGCACACATATGGATATTTTGGCTGCCATGGGAAAATCGGCGCGCGCAGGCCATACCGGTTATGCCGCGGTGCCCGGCACTGAAAATCTCCGTGCCACCGTAGCACGGCGCATCGAAGCCCAAAGTGGGATACCCACAACTGCGGCCAATATTTTAATCACCCCAGGTGGCCAAGCAGCGCTATTTGCCGCCCATATGGCAGTTGTCGATTTCGGTGATACCGCTCTGTATTGCGACCCATTTTACGCCACCTACCCCGGAACCCTACGCGGTGTTGGGGCCATCGATAAATCTGTTCTGTGTAAGCCTGAGCGGGATTTTAAACCTACTCACCAAGATCTTAACGCTGCCGCCACAGGCGCACGCTCCTTGCTCGTGAACTCCCCCAACAACCCAACAGGTGTAGTCTATGATCAAGCCACATGGGAGGGAATCGCAAAGGTCTGCCAAGATCATGACCTTTGGTTGATCTCAGATGAGGTTTATGAAACCCAAGTTTGGCAAGGCACCCACATCAGCCCACGCAGTCTTGACGGCATGGCTGAACGCACCTTGGTGATTGGGTCAATGTCCAAAAGCCACGCCATGACGGGCAGTCGCGTCGGTTGGGTCTGCGGGCCGGAACCGGTTATTGAACATTTGATAAATCTAGCCACCCATACCACCTATGGCGTACCGGGTTATATCCAGGATGCTGCTGATTTTGCGCTAAACCAAGGTGTCGAAGCCGAGATGGCCGTGGCCGCGCCGTTCCAGCGGCGGCGTCAAATTGCTATGGATTTGATTGCCGAACAAAACTTGATCCGTGCGGTACCCTGTTCGGGGGCCATGTATATGATGCTCGACATTCGGGCGACGGGGCTGACCGGTGAGGCTTTTGCTCATAGCTTACTGGATGCCAAGTTGATTGCTGTGATGCCCGGCGAAAGCTTCGGGCAAGCCGCGGCTGGGCATATTCGTGTTGCCATGACGGTGGAAGATTCTCAGTTTAAGCTGGCTTTAGAGGTTTTATTGGCCTTCTCCGCGTCCCTCAACTGAACTTCATGACGTTTTTGACCAATGGGTCGCAAATGGAAAAGATTGTCAGTCCAGAGATTCTAACGATTGGCCATGATAAATCGTTTTAACACTCTTTTGTGGATCATAAGCCTGATGGTGCGCACGATTGGCGCAAGTAGAGGCCGCGCGGCGCGTGGTCGGCCCGGTACGGTGTAACCCGCCGTTCATTTTACTGACATCACCACTTTAGGACCATTCACATGACTGATGAAACTCCCCGCCGCGCGGGCCGCTCTGGTGGCCGCGCGGCTCGCACAGCCGCAAGATCTGCCCCCCTTTCTGAAGCCCTACGCCCAATCCGCCCTGGTATGCAGGGCGGCACATATAATCCGCTGTCTCAGCTGGATATGGAAAAAATTAATGAAGCGGCCCTCACCGCTCTTGAAGAAATTGGCCTCGCCGACGCTCCTCAATCGGGCATTAATATCATGGTGGGTGCGGGGGCAATTTATGGCGATGATGGCCGCCTGCGCTATCCGCGCGCTTTGATCGAAGACATGCTGGCCAAGGCCAATCGTGAAATCACCCTCTTTGGCCGCAATCCTAAACATGACCTGCACCTGAGCAAAAAGAAGGTCCACTATGGAACCGCTGGGGCCGCTGTCCATATGGTGGATGTGGAAAGCCGCAGTTACCGCGAATCAACGGTACGGGACTTGCATAATGCCGCGCGCATCGTGGAGCATCTCGACAATATCCATTTTGTGCAGCGTCCTATGGTGTGTCGCGATATTTTGGACAATCGCGAAATGGATCTCAACACGATCTACGCCTGTACCACCGGCACTGAAAAACATGTCGGCACCTCCTTTACGGAGCCAGATTTTGTCGATGATGCCTTTGAATTGTTGCACATGATTGCCGGTGGTGAGGACAAATGGCGGGAGCGCCCTTTTGTATCAAATTCAAACTGTTTCGTGGTGCCTCCGATGAAATTTGCCACTGAGAGCTGCCAAGTGATGGAAAAATGTATTGCCGGTGGCATGCCCATCTTGCTGCTCAGCGCCGGGCAAGCCGGGGCCACAGCCCCTGCCCCAATTGCCGGTGCAATCGTGCAAGCAGTGGCGGAATGTTTGGCAGGGATGGTCTACGTCAATGCTATCAAACCCGGTCACCCAACGATATTTGGAACTTGGCCTTTCGTGTCAGATTTACGGACCGGAGCGATGTCTGGCGGATCTGGCGAGCAGGCTCTGCTCACTGCAGGCTGCGCCCAAATGCATCATTACTACGGACTTCCCGGTGGCGCTGCGGCAGGGATTGCCGATGCAAAATTGCCAGACATGCAAGCGGGTTGGGAGCAGGCCATGTCCAACGTCATGGCTGGATTAACCGGCTTGAATATGGTCTATGAAGCAGCTGGCATGCATGCCTCTTTGCTCGGATTTTGCCATGAATCTCTGATCTTAGGAGATGATTTGCTAGGACAAGCTATGCGGTGCGTACGCGGTATTGAGGTGAACGACGACACCGTCGGTATTGAAACCATGCGCGCCACCTGTTTGGGCGGGCCGGGCCATTATCTAGGATCAGATCAAACCCTGTCTTTGATGCAAACAGAGTATGTCTATCCAGTTTTGGCAGATCGCAGCTCGCCTAAGGAATGGCAGGAAAAGGGCCGTCCGGATTTGATCCAAAATGCCATAGCCCGCAAAAAAGCCCTGATAGCAGCGCCAACACCGGCGACCTTAGACGCTATAGTGGACGCTGAAATTCGAAAGCGATTCAACATTCATCTGACATAGTCGCACAGCGCAGACGGCGCTTAGCCGCCTGCTTTTACTTCCAACTCAATCCATTCGGCTTCCGAATCAGCCAAGGCGGCTTGACGCTCAAGCAACAGATCCGTGGCTTTTTGAAACTTGGCCGGATGATCTATGTACATATTTGGTTGCACCAAAAATGTTTCTAATTTAAAAATTTCCGCCTCAATTCTTTGAATTTCATCCGGAAGTGCTTCCAAGCGATGCTTTTCGGTGAAAGAAATCGCTGGCTTTACAGTCGTGTTCTCAGTGGTTTTCACCGTTTTTTTCTTGGCCGATTGCTTGGCAGTCAAAGACTGATCTGCGCGTGGCTTTTGTGCTTGGTAATCGCTCCAACCGCCCGCATAGACGGTGGCTCTGCCGCCTTCTTCCAGTGCGATGGTGGTCGTGGCCACACGGTCGAGAAAATCTCGGTCGTGGCTAACTATCAGCACGGTGCCGTCATATTCCCCCAAAACATCCTGCAAAAGGTCTAAAGTCTCAATATCGAGATCATTGGTCGGCTCATCGAGGATCAGAAGGTTGCTTTCCTGCGCCATCAATCGGGCAAGCAGCAATCGGGCTTTCTCCCCCCCAGACAGTGACCTGACCGGCGCGCGCATTTGCTCATCCGCAAACAAAAATTCTTTGAGGTATCCCACAACATGTTTGGGGGTACCACGCACCATGATTTGATCCGAGCTACCAGAAACCGCCATGCTTGGATCACTGGTCAAGGCTTCCCAAAGGCTGAGATTCGGATCCAGCTTGGTCCGGCCTTGATCAAAAACTGCGATTTGTAGATTGGTGCCAAGCTTCACAGTTCCACTATCGGGCGCCTGTTCGCCTAGTAAAGTTTTGATCAATGTGGTTTTGCCAACCCCGTTGGGCCCGACAATCGCCACTCGGTCTTTGCGTTGGACAGTAAGGGAGAAATCTTTCAAAATCTCCAAGCTGCCAAAGGCGAGATCTAAGTTTTTGGCCTCAATCACCTTCGCTCCAGATTTTTGCCCCGAATCAAATGCCATAGCCGCAGTGGACTGACGATTGATTTGAGAGGCGCGTTCTGCACGCAACTCACCAAGCGCGCGCACCCGGCCTTGGTTCCGCTTGCGGCGTGCTGATATGCCTTCAACAGCCCAACGCGCTTCTGCCTTAATCTTGCGATTAAGCTTATGGCGTTGATCGTCTTCTTCTTCCCAGGTCTTGTCACGCCAGGCCTCAAAGCTGCCAAATCCTTGCTCCAAACGCCGCACAGCACCGCGATCAATCCAAAGTGTTGCACGAGTCAGAGCAGTAAGAAATGCTCGGTCGTGGGAGATCACTACAAAGCTGTTGCGGCTTTCACGTAAAGTATCTTCCAGCCAAGAAATAGCTTCAATATCGAGGTGGTTGGTCGGTTCATCGAGCAACATGAGCTCTGGACTCTCCGCCATCAACTTGGCCAAAGCGGCCCTGCGACGTTCACCCCCAGAGGCGGTTTTTACCGGCCGGTCTGGATCAAACTTCAGCCCTTCAGCAGCAATCTCAACCTTGTAGTGCTCCGACATATCAAGACCAGACAGCGCAAAATCACCCAAAGTTTCATAGGTAGAAAAATCAGGATCTTGCTCCATATAGCCCACGCTGACCCCAGGCGGAATAACACGATAGCCCTTATCGGCTTCAACCAAGCCAGCCATGACTTTCATCAAAGTAGATTTACCCGATCCGTTTCGTCCCACCAACGAGAGACGATCGCCCGTCTGAACAACGAAGCCTAAATCTGAGAATACAGGATTACCGCCAAAAGTGAGCGATATATCGGAGAGTTGGATCAAGGGTGCACGTGCCATGCGGCTCAGCTAGGCGGTTGCGTTGATGGCGTCAATGCGCTGCGAGAACTACGCGCAATCTGAGGGCTCTTTTTTGTAAAAATTGACTGATATCGAGGCCCGTAAACAGCAATGTTGTGCCCAGATTAAGATCGACCAGCGTTTTAGCTGACTTTCCCGACCAAACCCAGATAGGCGCACAGCAACCGTCGAATACCTTTCGGACTTGCGGTAGCTTGTACCGCCTGTGAGAAGCGGTGGTCTTGACTACATCCGGGCCGCCAGCTGTCAGACGCCACCAATTTTTCTGTCTAATATCGGAAGATCGGGGTATGGCGATCAGCTTATGACTTAAAAAGACGTACGTCCAAACTAAAACGACACTGCATTTTGATCCAGAAGCTGCGTGATATAGCCCCAAGCCATGCTAAAAATATCCTGGTTAACTTGATCTGGATGCATGGCGAACCAGCCAAGCTCAAGAACCGGCGTTTTGAGGACGTGCGTCGGCGACAGTCCTAAAAAATGCACCGAATAGCCATCTGCCACCGATCCCGCAAAGCAGAAAAGGCTTAGTCTAAAAATACATAAAAATTAATTAAAATCAGAATTTTAAACAGCGAAGCTTAGGCAACCTGTATCACATTGATCTCTATCGACCACCTCAGATGTGCCGCTAAACACGGCGCTGCGCAATCGATACATGGACTGCTTGCTTACAGGACTATCGTAAGTATAGACCCGCAAAGCCCTCTCTTAAAATTCTGAAACTGAAGGTCAGATGGCTCGCGCACAACATGGTACCCCAAGGAAAATTATTGAAATAATCATAGAAAGCAATGCGCTGGTACACTACAGATAAATGCGTATGATATCTCAGAAACATTACGGAGTTAAAATGTCTGAAATTGAAAAAACCGATCAAGAATGGCGGGAAATTCTGTCAGATCTTACCTACAAGGTCACCCGCAAGCACGGAACCGAGCGCGCTTTCAGCCATGACGACTTTCCAAAACAGGCCGGCTCATACGCCTGTGTCTGCTGTGGGGCGTTGCTGTTTTCGCAAACTGATAAATTTGACAGCGGGACCGGCTGGCCATCTTTTACACGGCCGGCAGAGGGCGCAAACGTGGGCGAAAGCGTTGATAAAAGTTGGTTTTCAACCAGAACAGAAGTGCATTGCCAAACCTGTGCTGCGCATCTGGGGCATGTGTTTCCCGATGGCCCTGCTCCGACTGGTCTGCGCTACTGTATGAATGGGGTGGCGATGACATTTCACCCCGACGAGAAAACTTAGGGCTGACCAAAGATATTCTCTGCATCAAACCGGCCAAAGTTTCCAAGCATCTGGCTAATAATGGAAATATTTTCCGCGCCGCCGGCTGTAACCCTACGCGACAGCACAACAATTTCACCATCTTCAAGCCCGTAACGACTTATATTTGTCACAACATCTGATGCGTTAAACTGAACGGCTACGATTTCGCGGGAAATAGGTTTGGGTTGCTTTGTACCGTAATGCCGCCACCTGCTGGAGATATAATAGTAACTCCCTCCTGTGTTGACGCCACCAGCGGTGGGCACGCCCAAAGTCTCTTCAACGGAGACGCGGGTATCAACGCCAACCACCACATTAGCCATGGCCTCGTCGTCTGGCGTATAGCCATGATTGCGGAAGGTTGCTGTACAAGACACCGTCACAATGAGGATCAAACACATCACTGCGGTCTTCAATTTATTTAACATGCCTGTTCCTGCTGCCTTGCGAGAGTCGCCAACGCGAATTATGGCTACCGTAACGAAGCCTAAAATTTTATTCAAGAATGGAGAGAAGATGCGGCCAAACCATGCTGATCCAAGTCTCGAGCTAAAGCACTTGGTGCAAAACCGAGGTGCAACCTTTGATCTCGCGTTTTCCGAGGCTCTGATTTCTGAAATTGCGCAACAGCTCGACCTCATGAGCTTGCGCAAAGCCAAATTCACAGGCACCGTTATCCCAATTGGTAAGGGTGACTGGGGCCTATCGGGCACATTGGGCGCAACTGTAGAGCAACCCTGTAGCCTAACATTAGTCCCTGTGCGCACACGAATCGACGCCACAGTGATCCGCAACTTTCGCAGATCACCGGTCAAACTGTCTGACGCAGGTTCTGACAATGAAATCCCTGATGACGACAGTGAAGAACAGCTCGAAGACATCATCGACATTGCACGAGTGTTCAGCGAAGCCCTTTCTCTAGAACTTCCAGATTATCCCCGCGCCGAAGATGCTGAAATCAACAGTGCTGAATTTGGCCCGCCCGGCGTGCCACCACTGACCGATGACTCAGCAAAGCCCTTTGCTTTATTGGCCGGACTGAAGGACAAATTGGAATAAACAGGCCTGCAAACCGGGAATTCCGGGTCTTTTAAAAGAAAAGCTTGGAAATATACGGCTTGATGGCCGTTTGGGGCTTGAAATATTGTCCAATCCCAGTATTTAGGCGCCACTTAAGGTGCCGAGCTGGACTCTGTGCTTTTGTTTGGCTACGACGCGCCGAATTCAGTATTAACAGGGCGTGCGCGCCCCTAGCTCGAGGTTGTGACATGGCTGTCCCAAAAAGTAAGATTACACGGAGCCGTCGTGGCATGCGACGTTCACACGATGCATTGGTTGCGGCAAATCCAAATGAATGCACAAACTGCGGCGAGTTGAAACGCCCGCATCATGTTTGTGCATCTTGCGGTCATTATGATGATCGTGAAGTGATTGCAGCGACTGAGGAAGTAGATCTCGACGAAGACGCGGCGTAAGAACCCGTATTCGAAGGGAAAACACCTCATTATGACTGAGATCACCACACAATCAGTCAATGCTGACGAAACAGTTGTTGTATCAGTTGATGCGATGGGTGGAGATAAAGGGCCTGGCGTGATTATCGCCGGGCTTTTGCTTTCCACAAAGCAACATTCCAATATTCGTTTTTTAGTACACGGGCCAGAAGATCAACTCAAACCTTTGATTATAAAATATAATTTGCAAAATTTTTGCAAAATTGTGCATGCAGAACGCACCGTTTCTATGGATGACAAGCCCAGCCAAGTGATGCGTCACGGCAAGGGCACGTCGATGTGGTCTGCGGTGACATCGGTCAAGCAACTTGAGGCCGATGCCTGCGTATCTTGCGGCAATACGGGCGCTTTAATGGCGATTTCCATGGTTCGGTTGCGCAAACTGCCCGGCATCAACCGTCCGGCCATTGCAATTCTCTGGCCCTCAGTTAACACCACGGGTGCGAATGTAATGCTGGATGTTGGCGCCGACATTCGCGCTGATGAAAACGATCTTTTACAATTTGCGCTGATGGGTGCCTCTTATTTGCGTAATGGGTTTGGCGTGACCCGTCCCCGGGTTGGCCTTCTCAATGTGGGTACAGAAGAGCATAAAGGCCGCGCCGAGTTGAAAGCAGCCCATGACCTGATCCGAGACACCGCTGACACCGGAAACTTTGCGTTTGTGGGCTTCGTCGAAGGTGGCGACATTCCTTCCGACAGGGTTGATGTTATAGTGACTGATGGATTTACTGGAAATATTGCGCTGAAAACGGCCGAGGGCACCGCAAGCTTTATTGGCTCTGCGCTGCGCAAGTCTTTCAAACACAGCCTGCTGTCTAGGCTCTCTGCGATTGCGGCCTATGGTCCTTTGAGCCGGTTAAAACAACAAACCGATCCGCGCCGCGTCAATGGTGGTGTGTTTTTGGGGCTCAATGGCACTGTGGTGAAATCCCATGGTGCGGCTGATGCAACAGGAGTTGCAGCCGCGGTTGGGCTGGCTTATCGTTTAGGAACAACTAAATTCAGCACCAAGCTCGCCGCGCGCGTCGCTTCGGTAAATGGGTTTACAGAAGACCTAGAAGAAGACGGGGCATAACGATGCGACGAGCAGTTGTAGAATCTATTGGCCACTATCTGCCCGAGCGCGTGGTGGAAAATAGCGAATTTGAAACAACGCTTGAAACGAACGATGCATGGATTCGCAGCCGTACTGGCATTGAACGTCGTCACTTCGCAGCCGAAGGTGAAACCACTTCAGCGATGGGCATTAAGGCAGCACAGGCCGCTTTAAACAATGCCGGTTGCAGTGTGGATGACGTCGATGCCATCATATTAGCCACATCCACAGCAGACTTCACCTTTCCCTCTGCCGCAACCATGGTTCAGAACGGACTTGGCATGCGCCACGGATTTGCTTTTGACGTCCAAGCCGTCTGTGCGGGTTTTCTCTACGCTTTAACAACCGCCAATTCGATGATCGCCAGCGGTCAAGCCAACCGGGTTTTGGTCATTGGCGCTGAGACATTCTCAAAACTTATGGACTGGACGGATCGCGGCACCTGCGTACTGTTTGGCGATGGCGCGGGTGCGATGCTGATCGCCGCTCAAGAAGATAAAACCTCTGATAGAGGTATTTTGGCCACCGCTTTGCGCTCTGATGGGCGTTACAAAGATATCCTCTTTATGGACGGCGGCGTGTCTATGCAGACCACCGGACATTTGCGGATGCAGGGCAAAGAAGTGTTTCGCCATGCCGTCGAAAAACTGTCAAACACAGCCCTTGAGGCCATCGAACAAGCTGGCCTCACCACGGATGACGTGGATTGGATAGTGCCACATCAGGCAAACAAACGTATTCTGGAAGGCATGTCTAAGCGATTGAAGGTCCCAATGGAGCGAGTCGTTATGACCGTAAACAACCATGGCAACACTTCCGCTGCGTCAATTCCCTTGGCGATGTCCGTTGCAGTCCAAGATAACCGCATAAAACAGGATGATATTGTGGTCACAGGCGCCATTGGCGGCGGTTTGGCCTGGGGAACAGCAGTTATTCGCTGGTAAATGAACCAAAATGCCTAGTTTTTGTTGCCAAGCCCCCCCCACCTCTTTTAAGCTTATATAAAATAAATAGGGGGAAAAAATGTCGTCTACTACACTCACAAGGATGGATTTGAGCGAAGCGGTATTCCGCGAAGTTGGTCTGTCTCGCAATGAATCAGCCGATTTGGTTGAATCGGTTCTGACACATATGTCCGACGCATTGGTCGCCGGCGAGTCAGTAAAAATCTCTTCATTCGGCACCTTTGGCCTGCGTGATAAAACGGCACGTGTGGGCCGAAACCCAAAAACTGGCAAAGAAGCACCAATTGCACCGCGCAGGGTTTTGACATTTCGCCCGTCACATCTGATGAAAGACCGCGTTGCCAAGGGCAACAAAGGTTAATCATTGTGGCTAAATCGCCAGATGCTTTTAGAACCATAAGTGAAGTGGCAACATGGCTTGGTACTCAAGCTCATGTGCTGCGCTTTTGGGAAAGTAAATTTAATGCCGTCACTCCGGTTCAACGGACTGGGGGGAGGCGCTATTACCGCCAAACAGATATGATGCTTTTGGGCGGAATAAAATCCCTCCTACATGAGCAAGGTATGACCGTTAAAGGCGTGCAAATACTGTTGAAAAATGAAGGCATCGCCCATGTGCAAAGTTTTTCTCCCGAGATAGATATCGTTGAGGCCCCTAAGCCAACTAAAGCGCCGCGACCGGCGCCAGTTACTGCCACCCAAAATGTGGTGGATCTGAACTTTAGTCCAGTGCAGGTAAATAAATATGTCGTGCTCAGCGAGCACATAGAGCAGGATGAACAACCGTTCTTATTTCCAGAGCTGGAAGAAAAGATCCCAGCCCCAGACACAAAAACTAAATTGTTCAGCACGGAAGCAGCTATTCCCGTGGTATTTGGGGCAGATTTGCCCAGCACCGATCCACAAATTGGTGAATTTTTGGGCCAATCCAGAAAGCTTAGTGCATTGATCACGCGCCAAAAGTGGCAGTGGCGTCAGATGACGACAGCGAAGCGTGACGCTATTACGCAATTGCTGGATTTGCAGAAAAAGCTGAGCGCATAAGTGACCTACAAAGGCGGAATACTCTTGCTACCGGCGAAGGGATTGATATACTATCACATGTCCGGGCTATGGCGCAGTCTGGTAGCGCGTCCGTCTGGGGGACGGAAGGTCGCAGGTTCGAGTCCTGCTAGCCCGACCAACAAACAACCGCCCTGCCTTATGGCTTGGGCGGTTTTTTTGAATTTTAAGGGGGCCTCATGCGCCAAGGTGTAATTCCGAGTCAGTTGATTGAAACCATGGTCACCAATAACCAAATTTTGATCACCGAACCCTTGCAAGACGATCAAGTGCAACCCGCTTCGCTTGATTTACGTTTGGGACTAGTTGCTTACCGGGTGCGCGCGTCCTTTTTAGCGGGCGGCCAGGCTACCGTGGCCGATCGCTTGACCGAGTTTGAGATGCACCGAATTGATCTGTCGCAAGGCGCTGTCTTGGAAAAAGGTTGCGTATATCTTGTGCCATTGATGGAAGGCCTTGATCTGCCGGACGACATTGAAGCTGTCGCAAATGCTAAATCCTCTACGGGCCGGTTGGATCTTTTGACCCGTACAATTACCGATTATGGCAAAGAATTTGACCGGGTTGTCAAAGGCTATACTGGTCCACTTTATGCAGAGATTTGCCCGCGTTCTTTTTCCGTATTGGTGCGCCCGGGCATGCGACTCAACCAAATTCGCTTTCGCAAAGGCCACGCCATTTTGGACGACGAGGCGCTAACATCCCTTCATGCCGAATCCCCCTTGGTCTCTGGAGAAGCGGTGATACAAGATGGATTGGGTTTCTCGGTTGATCTGCGCACCTCGAAAAATGGCATCGTCGGCTACCGCGCCAAACCGCACACCGGTGTGATTGATTTGGCCAAAATAGGAGCCTATGCGCCGACGGATTATTGGGAAGAAATCCGTACCAATGAGCAGCGCATCATCTTAGATCCAGGGGCCTTCTATATTTTGATGAGCCAAGAGTCCGTCACTATTCCGCCTGAATATGCTGCAGAAATGGCTCCCTATCTTGCCATGGTTGGCGAGTTTCGGGTGCATTACGCCGGTTTCTTTGATCCAGGTTTTGGCCATGCTTCGGCCAACGGACAAGGAAGCCGTGGTGTGCTGGAAGTGCGCTGCCATGAAGCGCCTTTTGTACTGGAACATGGACAGGTTGTGGGGCGTCTAGTCTACGAATCGATGCTAGAACCACCGAGCCAGATTTATGGCCGCGAAATTGCGTCCAATTATCAAGGCCAAGGGCTCAAGCTTTCAAAACACTTTAAGATGGATGGCTAGTTAAAGCCGCCCCACCCTTTTTTTTGCAGCTTTGCCACTGTCTTTAATACGTTTTTGTTGTTCTGATGACAGGCTATCGTCATTTAGGCTTCTGCGCTCCTTGGTCACGGCGTCAAGGCCTTTGCTAATGCAAAAATTCATCAACATACGGATAATAAGATTGAAAAACATATTCAATATAGCGGTCCATCCTCTGGGTCTTCAATTACGTCATCAAATAAACTTTCCTGTAAATCTGCATCACTTTCGGCTTCAGGTAGAGCTTCGGTTCCCGGAACTGGGCGGTTTTCCAGCAACCCAGCAGAGCGCAATTCCTTCAATCCCGGCAAATCACGGGCATTTTCTAAGCCGAAATGATCAAGGAATTGTTCCGTTCCTACAAAAGTGACGGGTCGACCGGGCGTTTGACGGCGGCGACCAATTTTAATCCAGTCCAACTCCAACAGCTGATCAATGGTACCGCGGCTCACGGCAACACCCCTAATTTCCTCGATCTCAGCCCGTGTCACCGGTTGATGATAGGCAATAATAGCCAAAGTCTCGATGGCCGCACGTGACAGCTTGCGGGTCTCCACTGTTTCGCGCTGCATCAAAAAGCCAAGGTCGGAGGCGGTTCGTATAGCCCAGGCTTGATCCACCCGCACAATCTCCACACCACGGCCCCTATAGTGCTTTTGGATATTTTGCACTGCAATCAAAGGCTCTGATCCATGCGGCATCCGGCCCGCCATTGCGCGTATGGACACAGGATCAGCACTCGCAAATAAGATGGCTTCGACCATCCGCTCTTGCTCAGCAATCGGGGGGGCCTCAAAGAGGCTTTCCTCTTCAATATCATCCATTTCGATTAGCCCTTTTTCTAATTTCGATAGGCGTAAACACATCATCTTGGCGAATTTCAATCTTGCCTTCCTTGGCCAATTCCAGAGAAGCGGCAAACGTGGAGGCGGTGGCGGATCTACGTTTTTTGGGATCACTTGACCAACCATCCGGCAGATAAGACGATATATCGGTCCAATGACCGGCATAGCCAATCAATCCACGCATACGCTCCAAAGCTTGCTCCATCGTGAACACCGACTCGCGGTCCATGACAAAGGGACGGAAGTCATCTTTAGTGCGAATACGCGCATAGCCCTGCATCAAATCCAATAGATTAGCTGTATAGTATACTGTTTTACGGAGCAGAACATCTTCGGTGATGCCCCGCACAAAGCGGTCTCGCCCCAAGCGGTCTCGCGCCATCAATTTTGCTGCATAATCGCGCATGGCTTGTAGCCGTTCCAACTGAAAGGCCAAATGCGCAGCCAACTCATCCCCTGATGGCCCAGCTTCTAAAGGATCTGGCGGCAACAACAGGCGTGATTTCAAAAATGCCAGCCAAGCGGCCATCACCAAGTAATCAGCAGCCAGTTCAATCCGAAGCTCTTTAGTATTCTCGATAAAACTAAGATATTGCACCGCGAGATCTAGAACAGAGATCTTGCGCAGATCAACTTTTTGCGTACGAGATAAGGTCAACAACAGGTCAAGCGGCCCCTCGTACCCATCGACATCAACGATTAAGGTTTCTGAGGCCACACGCTCAGCAATTTTTTGTGTCTCAAATAACTCTTCTTGCATCAATGTCACTCGTTCATCAGTGCATCAAATTCCTCTTTCAACTGCTGAATGTCAACAGGAACAGGCTTCGGTTGGTTTGCGATAACTTGGGCAATCCGCCGTAGGGTCTGCGCGGTGGGTTGAGGTGCCACAGACGCCAGACTACGCATGTCCTGTAAGTTACCGTTGCAATGCAACACCAGATCACATCCGACGGCCCAAGCCTTTTGGGCCCGCTCGGCCAGATGACCTTGCAATGCGTTCATCGAGATATCATCGGTCATCAAAAGACCGTCAAAGCCAATCTCATTTCGGATCACATCGATCATTGGTTTAGAATGGGTTGCAGGTGCAATTGGGTCGATGTCTTGAAACACCAAATGCGCCGTCATGCCCATACCAATATCATTCAACCGCCGGAACACATCAAAATCAGTGGTGCGCAAATCGGCGTGTTGTGCTGCGACCAAAGGCAGGGCCAGATGCGAGTCCAGAGTGGCGCGCCCATGGCCAGGAATATGTTTCAAAACGCCAGCAACACCACCATGCCGCATGCCAGCCTCCAGCGCGCGCGCATGGATTATAACGCTTTCCTTATCAGAGCCATAACAGCGATTTTGCAGCACTTCATGAGTGTCCGGACCTGCTATATCACCAAGTGGTGCGCAATTGGCGTCAATGCCGGAGCTATAAAGATTTTCCGCAATCAAACGGCCTCGCAGCCAAAACAAGCGCTCTGAATTGGCCTGCGCTGCATGCTCCAAGGCCGGGAGAAATTCATACCAATGTGGTGCGCCCATACGAGAAACGCGGCCCCCCTCTTGATCAATCATAATTGGCGCATGCCATCCAACCGCTGCACGCAAGTCGGCACAGATGGCCTGGACTTGGGCGGGGTGTTCAAGGTTACGGGCAAATAGGATAAAGCCAAAAGGTTGGCTGTCGGAGAAAAACGCGCGCTCAGATGCAGTCAGGCTTATACCTTCACAGCCTAAAATCAGCGGCGAAAGCGTCAAAGCCAACCCTCGCCTAGTTCATCACAACGGAATAACACTCCGCGTTTTGACCATTCAAGGCTGTGCACAGACGTCGTGCCTCAGCAGAATCCGTAAAACCATGCACCCGCAAGCGATAAATTGTCGAGCCGCCAACTTTAGCTTTCAAGATCAAATGTGGTTTTCCGACCAGATAATCCCCATGTCGCTCAGACAGATCCGTCCAAGCCTCCATGGCGATGTCTTGACTACCAAAGGCACCAAGCTGCGCCATGGGCGTGCCACGAGAAATTCCTCCAGACGTTTCTGCTGCTGGAGCCGAGGCCTGTATAACTTTGAACATAGCTGGCCGAACCCTTGGACGAAGGGATTCTGTTAGCCCCAAGCCCGCAGATGCAGAAACCGCCGATGATCCAGCCTGATCCGCCTCGGAGATATTTGGAATTATCAAAGTTCTGGCAGCAAGCGTCTCTGCCAAACCCTCGGCGGTTTTGTCAACCGTCGAAAGATCTTCGGCTGCAATCAAACGCTCGGGGGCCATCAAGTTCAAAGTGGAATTTTTTTGCAAAGCCGTAGAGGCCGCCATCAATGTGGCACTTGGCTGATCTTCGGCCTGCAAATTAATGGGGCGCGGTGCCAGTTGGAGCCGGTCCTCCAAAGCAACTAGTCCTTGGCTGCTTGCAACCTCATTCACAGTCAAACCCTGATGCGAGGCCAAAACCCCTCCGGGATCTTCGGGCGCGATGCGCACAGGGCCGTCTAAAGCCTGCACCACAGGAACCCCTGAACTGTCACGCAAAATAGTTTGCGCGCCCCATCCAATGATTCCTACAAAAACCGCTAAAGAAATAACCGATCCAACTATATTCGCATAGGCTGCAGGATTGGCACGTTCAGTGCCCATCTGCGCCTCACAAGTCGCGTTCGCCATGTTGCCTCACTGCCCGGGTATTTCCCTGGGTCCTCTGGAACTGCCTCATTAACACCCGCGCCGACGGAATTTTATCGCATTTCTTGCGCGGGTGTGATGCCTAAAATGCCCAAACCACTTGAAATAACAACAGCTGTTGCCCGAATCAGCGCAATTTTTGCCTGGCTTGTTGCATGATTGCCCTCTTGGATAAACCGTAGCGATGCATCGTCGTTGCCCTTGTTCCAAAGCGCATGCAAATCAGAGGCTAAATCATAAAGATAAAAGGCAATCCGATGCGGCTCATTAGAGCGAGCGGAAATCTCAATCAATCGCGGAAATTCGGCCAGTTTTGTGACCAATGTCAGCTCTGCACAGTCAACCAAACTTGCCAAATCAGCTCCGTACAAAGTCGCATCATCTACAACAATTCCAGCCGCTTCAGCTTTGCGCATTACTGATGAAATCCGCGCATGGGCGTATTGCACATAAAAAACTGGGTTTTCTTTGGTCTGCTCCATCACTTTGTCAAAATCGAAATCCAACGGCGCATCGTTTTTGCGCGTGAGCATAACAAAACGGGTCGCATCTGCGCCCACTTGCTCAACCACATCGCGCAGGGTCACAAAGGTCCCTGCCCGTTTCGACATTTTGAAAGGCTCGCCATTTTTGTAGAGCCGCACCAATTGAGTAAGTTTAATGTCCAGCGAAGTTTTGCCATCTGACAGAGCTGACACAGCCGCTTTCATCCGTTTCACATAGCCACCATGATCAGCGCCGAAGACATCAATCAACTGATCAAAGCCACGAGTCACTTTATCATAGTGATACGCAATATCAGGCGCAAAATAGGTCCAGCTACCATCGGATTTTTGCACTGGCCGGTCCACATCATCGCCGTGATCTGTCGATTTAAACAAAGTCTGCTGACGTGGCTCCCAATCATCAGGTTTTTTGCCTTTAGGTGGATCCAAAACTCCTTGATAAATCAAACCTTTGTCTTTCAAATTTCCGATTGCAGCTTCAATACGGCCAGTCCCATAAAGCGATTTTTCGGAGTAAAATACATCCATTTTTACCCCCAAAGACAGCAAATCTGCACGAATCAAATCCATCATAGCATGGGTTGAGAACTCACGGACATCGGAAAGCCAGACTTGCTCATCCTTGCCAATATAACTCTCACCAACCTTGGCTTTGAGCGCTTGACCGACGTCGATAAGATAATCGCCGGGATAGGTGCCATCTTCAAAGGCCACCTCTTGGCCATGAGCCTCCAGATAGCGCAGATAGACTGAGCGGGCCAGGACATCAACCTGTGCGCCGCCGTCATTGATGTAATATTCACGAGTGACATCATAACCTGCAAAGTCGAGTAGGGACGCCAAAGCATCGCCAAACACCGCACCACGGGTGTGCCCTACATGCAGCGGACCTGTTGGGTTGGCGGAGACATATTCCACATTGACTTTGATGCCCGCGCCGGTTCCCGCGCGGCCAAATCCAATGGGATCAACTAAGATTGCACCGAGAACATCGCTCCAAACTTTGGGTGAGAGCCGCAAATTCAAAAAGCCCGGTCCCGCTACATCTACGCTTTCGACACGCCCATCCGCTGCCAAAAGTGCGGCAAGTTTATCCGCGATATCACGCGGCTTGTTTTTGGAGGGTTTTGCTAAAACCATAGCGGCATTTGTGGCCATGTCGCCATGGGTCAAATCACGAGGAGGCTCCACCGTTACAGAGTCAAAGCTCAGCCCATGGGGCAGATTTCCTTGCGCCTGCATATGCTGCAAACTGGCAAGAACAAGGCTACGGATTTCGGCAAAAAGGTTCATATCATTATCCCAAAGTGAAGGTCGGGTTTAGCAAATTCTACTGTCAGGTCAACGCGCCGTGTGCAAGCGATCATGCTCTTGTTGCGCAAATCGGTCAGTCATGCCTGCAATATAGTCCGCAACCACGCGCGCCTTATGTAAGTCGGGGGCATTTGACGCTACCGCTCCGCCCCAATTGCCCGGCATGGCCTCAGGGGAGGTCATGAATATTTCGAACAAATCACGCACCACTTGCGCCGCATGTTCACGCTGTTGCATCACCCTTGGCGCGCGGTACATATTTTCAAACAAAAATGTTCGTATTTCCTTAAGCTCGGACCAAAGCGACGGAGAAAACTGCACAACGGAATGATCTAGATTACGGATATCCTGCGCCGACTTGGCACCCGATTGCGCCAATATGACATAGCTGGTCGCCATCACGTCCTCGACCATTACCCCAAACACTCGGCGGAGCGCCTCATGCCGGCGGCGATGCGCATCCAAATTTTTGTATTTTTGATCCACCGCAGTAAAAGCCGGACCAACAATCGGCAGTTCGGCGGCTTGGGCATCCGTGAACAGGCCCGCGCGCAGACCATCGTGTAAATCGTGATTGTTATAGGCGATATCATCCGCCAAAGCCGCCACCTGCGCCTCTCCACTGGCATAGGTGTGCAGTTCCAAGTCGTGTTGCAGGTTATATTCCAAAAGTGCCAGAGGATAGGGCTTCGACACCGGGCCATTGTGTTTTGCAATACCTTCAAGGCACTCCCATGTAAGATTTAGCCCATCAAAATCCGCGTAATGCTGTTCAAGTGACGTGACAATGCGCACCGCTTGCGCATTATGGTCAAAGCCGCCATATTCTATCATCTGCGCATCAAGCGCATCTTCTCCAGTATGGCCAAAAGGAGTGTGACCCAGATCATGGGCCAGAGACACCGCCTCCACCAATTCCTCATTCAAACCCAAAGCCCCCGAGATTGTGCGCGCCACCTGAGCAACTTCAATGGAATGGGTCAAACGGGTACGAAAATAATCACCTTCATGCTCTACAAAAACTTGGGTTTTATGTTTCAAACGGCGAAACGCGCTGGAATGGATAATTCTATCTCTATCACGCTGAAAGCAAGACCTAAAATTGCTTTCGTCTTCGGCAAACAGCCTGCCTCGAGTGATCTCTGGACGTGATGCGAAGCTCGTTGTCATAATGCCTACCTTGCCGCTTGCCTTAAGTGCCCTTATATGTTGATCATCTTATAATGTCATGCGAGCAATTTCTTATGTTGAACCTGCCTCCAAAAGTTACTGACCGCGCCTTTGAGCGGCTTGCTGAAATTGGGGCTCAAGCCCAAGGAAAAGCTCTGCGCGTGGCCGTTGAGGGCGGCGGATGCTCCGGATTTCAATATGAAATTGATCTTGATGCGGTCAAAGACGATGATTTGGTACTGCGAGGAAATGGCGAATCTGTGGTCATTGACAGCGTTTCTCTGCCGTTCTTGACATCTGCCGTAATTGATTTCAGCGAAGAGTTGATCGGTGCGCGCTTTGTGATCGACAATCCCAATGCCTCATCCAGCTGTGGTTGTGGTGTGTCTTTCTCAATGTAGCCACCAGCGGGCCGTTGCGCCTGCTCTGACTTGTGCTAGACAACAGATTGCGACACAAATACCTCATGAAAATTGCAACATTCAATATCAATGGTATTAAAGCCCGGATCGAAGCGCTCACGGATTGGCTAAGTGAAGCCCAACCGGACGTGGCACTTTTGCAGGAAATAAAATCCGTGGATGAGAATTTTCCCCGCGCACATTTTGAAGACATGGGCTATAGAGTTGAAACCCATGGGCAAAAGAGCTTCAATGGCGTGGCTATCCTGTCAAAACTGCCGCTTGAAGACATCAGCCGAGGCCTTCCCGGTGATGACAGTGACGAGCAAGCCCGTTGGATCGAAGCCACGGTGATGGGCAAACGACCTATTCGGGTTTGTGGGCTGTATCTGCCCAATGGCAACCCGGCACCCGGACCTAAATATGATTATAAGCTGGACTGGATGCGCCGCCTTAAGGTTCGCGCGCAGGAACTTATGGATGCCGAAGAGCCTGCGCTAATGGCTGGAGACTATAACATCATTGCCCAGCCTGAAGACGCCGCAAAGCCAGAGGCATGGACCTTAGATGCGCTGCATTTGCCGCTATCTCGCGCTGCTTTTCGCGATGTGCTCAATCTCGGCTTTACCGAGGCCTTCCGCAGTCGCCACGCAGGCCCGGGGCATTATTCTTTTTGGGATTACCAAGCCGGCAGCTGGCAGCGCAACAATGGCATTAGGATTGACCACTTTTTGCTGACCCCAAGCTGTGCAGATCTTCTTATGGAATGCGAAATTGACAGTGCCATTCGTGGCCGTGAAAAACCTTCGGATCATGTGCCCGTTTGGGTAAAATTAGATAACTAAACAACTACCGACTGGCGTCGGTAGGATTTTGGATATGCGTTTGCAAGTACTGAAGTACGACGTCCTCAGTGATGGCACCGTTTGTAGTTAAAAAGTACCCACGGCCCCAAAACCGTTGTCC